>Ga0070741_10003904_pt1 | contig 35816 bp, 33 predicted proteins | sample Coa_R1_4_FD_66440 | JGI IMG/M metagenome (GOLD analysis project Ga0070741, IMG submission 66440) | Surface soil microbial communities from Centralia Pennsylvania, which are recovering from an underground coalmine fire - Coalmine... | ecosystem: Environmental > Terrestrial > Soil > Unclassified ... | reverse complement strand
GACGCCGGAGCCGCCCACCGTGACGACGCAGACCTGCTCGTCCGGCTCGAAGCCGAGCTCGGCGCGGAGCGACTCCCGGTCCGCCGTCTCGGCCGGGTCGAAGCCCGTGATGTAGCCGGTGAACTCGTAGTGCTGCTCGGTCCAGTCGCGGATGCGGGGCAGCCCCGGCCCGAAGCTGTCGGAGACGATGTCGTCGGGCTCGCCGATGAAGATCGCGCGATCGCGGAGCCGCGGATACCGCTCGACGTGCTCGATCATCTCGGCGTTGTAGTCCGCGGTGAGAAAGGCCTCGCGCTCGCCGCCGTCCGGCATCGGGAGCCAGCCGACGAAGTCGGTGAGCCAGACGTAGGCGGCCGACTTCAGCTCCGGGTTCTCGTGGAGGTAGTAGTCGAGCTCCCACGCCTCGTCGCCGATCCACAGGTCGTACGGCTCCTCGCGGACGACGTCGTGGAAGACCATGAAGTTCGCGAGCAGGATCTCGTCCATCCGCCGCCACGCCTGGAAGCAGTGCAGGTCGTGGTCGGCCGACTCGGACTCCATGTGGTGCGACTCGCCGGCGAGATCGGCGCTCGCCGCATGGATGCGCTCGCCGCGGGCTTCGAGCAGTGCGGTCACCGGATGCTGGGCGAGCCAGTCGATCTCGAGGTCGGGATGGATTGCGCGGAGCTCGTCCGCGATCGCGAGGTCGCGGCGGGCGTGCCCGAGCCCGATCGGAGACGAGACGTAGAGCGCGCGCTTGCCTCGTCGGCGGCCGCGGGTCCAGCTCGGCGCCGGCGGCGGCGGCGCGAGGAAGTCGCGCAGCAGGAGGTTCGCCCGGACCGGGTCGCGGGCGTGCGGTGAGTGGCCCGAGCCTTCGAAGGTGACCAGCCTGGCGCGGGTCAGCTCGGCGAGCTCGACGCTCGACGCATGCGACCGGATGGCGTCCTCTCGGCCGTGGAGGACGAGGACCGGGCAGAGGAGCCTCGCCGCCAGCGCGCGGACGGCGGGCTCGTCGAGCGAGGGGCCGAGCGCGGTGGCGATCAGCGTCTCGGGCGTCGTGTCGAGCCCCCACCCGACGGTGTCCTCGACCTGCTTCGTCGAGTGCGGCTCGGTGAAGATCTGCGAGAAGAAGAACTGCAGGAAGTCCTCGTAGTCGCTCGTCCAGTAGTGGCGGTTGTACTTCGCCCAGCCCTCGTACTCGTCCAGCTCGGCGTCGAAGTCGCTCACCGCGCGCGCACGAGACGTCGGGGCGGCGAGCGGAACCGACGCGCCGATGAAGACGATCCCAGCGACGCGCTCGGGATTGTTCGCGGCCAGCAGCAGCCCTCGCTGGGCGCCCATCGAGTGGGCGACGACGAACGCAGCGTCCGTGCCGGTCGCGTCGAGCACGGCGAGGGCGTCGGCGGCGTACTCCTCCTCGGCGTATGCCTCGACCGCCTCGGGCCGGTCGGAGCGTCCGTTGCCGCGGCCGTCGAACGCGATCACGCGCGCGTGCCGGGCGAGGTACGGCACCTGCATCTTCCAGCAGCGCGAGTGGACGATCGACCACGTCGGGAGCAGCAGGATCGTCGGGGTGCCGCTGCCGACCACCTCGTAGTGGACGCGGACGCCGTCGCGCACGACGAAGCCCTCGGAGTCGGGGTAGCGCGCTCTCGTCTGCTCGGTCGCTGCGGTCGCTCCGGCGCGCTCAGCCGTCGAGGTCACCGTTTCTCCTCTCCGCCCACTCGATCAGCGCGGCGACGCTCTCGAGCGCCTGGTGGTGCGGCGACTCCGCCTCGCCGATGCCGGCGAGGATCTCGGTCTCGGCTCCGAGGAACGCGTTCCCGACGAGGGTCGCGAGCGCCCTGGGCGGGATCGGCAGGTCGACGTCGTGCTCGTCGGTCCACTCCGCCGCGACCTCGGTCAGCAGGTCGCGCCAGCCTGCGATCGCCGCCCGCCAGCGCGCCGCCAGGTCCGGGTCGGCGAGTCCGGCGGCCCACAGCTCCCAGAGGATCCTCACGTACCCCGAGCCGACGTCCTCCTTCAGGTACTCGCACGCCGTGCGCCACTTCTCGGCCAGGCTCCCGGGGCCCTCGAAGAGCCTGCGCTGCCGCTCCAGCAGCCGCGTGTTCTCCCGGTCGAGCACCGCGGCGAGCAGCTGCTGCTTGCCGCCGTAGTGGTAGTGGACGAGGGAGAGCCGCACGCCGGCGCGCTCGGCGATCGACCGCGTGGTCGTCGCCGCCGCGCCGCGGCCGGCGAGCTCGTCGCGGGCGGCGTCGAGGATCTGGAGCCGCGTGTCCTCCCCGCGCGCCCGCCGGAGGTCGAGTGCCCGCTCGCTTGACACGCCCGGCAGCGTATCGCATTATTTGTCGGTCGACCGACCAAATAGATGAACAGGGGGATCAGATGTCGACGATGACCATGACCGACGAGCTCACCGCAGAGCTCCAGAGCCGCCTGCGCGGCGACGTCCTCGACCCGGACAGCCCCGACTACGACGAGTCCCGGAAGCTCTACAACGCGATGATCGACAAGCGCCCGCGCCTGATCGCGCGGTGCGCCGACGCGGCCGACGCTGCGCAGGTCGTCGGCTTCGCGCGGGAGACGGGAATCGACCTGGCGATCCGCGGCGGCGGCCACAACGGCCCGGGGCTGGGGAGCGTCGACGACGGCATCGTGCTCGACCTATCGGCGATGGGCGGCGTGATCGTCGATCCCGATCTGCGGACCGCCCGGGTGTTGGGCGGGTCACTCGTCAGCGACGTCGACCACGCGACCGGTGCCCACGGCGTGGCGGCGCCGTTCGGGATCATCTCGACGACCGGCGTCGGCGGGCTCACGCTCGGCGGCGGGATCGGCAACCTCACCCGCAAGCTCGGGCTCTCGATCGACAACGTGCTCGCGTTCGACGTCGTGCTCGCCGACGGCACGCTCGTGCGCGCGAGCGAGGACGAGCACGAGGATCTGTTCTGGGCGCTCCGTGGCGGCGGCGGCAACTTCGGCGTCGTCGCCGCGTTCACGTTCCGCCTCAGTCCGGTGCCGCCGGTGGTGGGCGGGCCGACGCTGTGGACGCTCGACAAGGCGCCGGACGTCCTCCGCTGGTACCGCGACTTCCTGCCCCAGGCACCGGACGACCTCAACGGCTGGTTCGCGTTCCTCACCGTCCCGCCGGTGGCGCCGTTCCCGGAGGAGCTGCAGCTCCAGAAGGTGTGCGGTGTCGTCTGGTGCTGGACGGGCGCCCCCGAGGAGGCCGACGAGGCGTTCGCTCCGGTGCTGGCGATGAAGCCCGACCTGGACGGCCGGATGACGATGCCGGTCGCGGCTCTGAACTCGGCGTTCGACGGCCTCTATCCGCACGGCGACCAGTGGTACTGGCGCGCCGACTTCTTCGACCGGCTCTCGGACGAGGCGATCGAGTCGCACGTCGAGTTCGCGCACCGGCTGCCGACGCCGAAGTCGACGATGCACCTGTATCCGGTGGACGGGGCGGCGTCGCGTGTGGCCGCGGACGCGACCGCGTGGGCCTATCGCGACGCGAAGTGGGGCCAGGTCATGGTCGGCGTCGACCCCGACCCTGCGACCGCGGACGACCTGAAGCAGTGGACGGTCGACTACTGGGAGGCGCTGCACCCGCACTCGATGGGCGGCGCGTACGTGAACATGATGATGGAGGAGGGCGACGAGCGGATCCAGGCGACCTACCGCGGGAACTTCGAGCGGCTCGTCCAGGTGAAGCGGACGTACGACCCGGACAACCTCTTCCACGTCAACCAGAACATCCGGCCCTAGGGTCGTCGAACGCGGGGAGTCCCGGGTGTTTGCCCGGGACTCCCCGATGTAGACTCCCGCGCCATGGCGGTCGCTGCCGAGGCACGGGGAGCTCCCGACGGCGTCGCCGAGCGGCCGCAGGTCCAGGTCGTCCCGCTTCGCGGCCTGCCGATCGTCGCCCTCGTCCTCATCGGCGTGATCGTCGCGATCGCCCGCGACGAGCGCTGGGGACTCGTCTTCTGCCACGTCGTCGGCGGCGGGCTGTGGACGGGCATCGACCTGTTCGTCGGCTTCGTCGTCGGCCCGATCGTCGGCCGGATGTCGATTCCGGCGCGGGTCGAGTTCTCCACGAAGTTCATGCCGAAGATGGTGCTGATCATCCCGACGATCGTGACGATGACGCTCGCGGCTGGCTTCCAGCTGGCCCGCCAGGACGGCTTCCTGGACACGTCGCACCCGAACCACGCCTGGGTGGTCGCCTCGATGTGCGTCGTCGGCGTGATGGCCGTGATCGCGCTCGCGTACCTGGAGCCGGCGAGCATCGCCGTGCTGTTCGAGCTGCGGAAGCCGCAGCCCGACGGCGAGGTGATCGCCACGCTGATGCGCCGGTTCATGTACACGGCCGGCATCACCGGCGCGATGCAGGTGGCGACGCTGGTGATCATGACGAGGCTGGTGAGCTGATGGCCGCCGCTCCGACCGCGCCCGTGCGCCCGTTCGAGCGGAAGATGCCGCCGGTGACCGAGATCGGCGCCGCCTCGATGATCGCGATCGCGGCGGGCGTGATCTACATGGCCTCCTACCTCCCGAAGAAGGCACCGCTGGGCATCGCGATCGCGCTCCTCGCCGTCGCCGCCTCGCTCCAGGTCGTCAACTGGGTGCTGCTCTCGCGCATCCGTCCCTTCGCGCGGGACCGCTTCCTCCAGGTCGCGCGCTGGACGCTGCTCGCCTACGCGGTGATCGCCGGGATGATCGAGTTCGCGTTCGTCTACGACCACACGCGCGGCGTGCAGCTCGTGCTGCTGACGCTGATGCTCGCCCTGTTCATGCTGAACGTCCCGGTGCTCGTCGCCTTCACCGTCGCCCGCTTCCAGGCGGTCGACTAGCTGCGCATCGCGGCGTTGCCGGCGCGCCGGTCCTGCCACTGCCGGCGCACGTCGGCGTAGATCTCGTCCCCGGACTGCGTCAGCCAGCCTCGCGCCCGGGCGAAGTCGAGCGTGCCGATCCCGCCGACGCCGAGCCGCATCACGTAGTCCTCGGGCGCGTCGCCCACCCAGTACCGGGCGCCGCCGGCGGACGTCAGCGTCGGGACGATCCACGGGAGCAGGGCGACGGCGGGAGGCGCGACCGAGACGAGCAGCGCCATCCAGAGGACGACGATGGCGGCGACCATGAACGCGCAGAGGCCGGCGATCACCGCCGTCGCGGTTCCGATGTGGAGGCCCGGCGTCGTCGCCCCGGCCGCGAGCCGGACGAACTGGTCGGCTCCGACGACGAGGGCGACGCTGAGCGGCGCGCCGAAGAAGATCTCGGAGGCCGCCCGGTCGTAGCCGAGGAAGGGGGTCGTCTCCTTCGCCCGGCTGCTCCAGATGTCCCGGACGCGGAACGTCCCCCGTCGCAGCGCCTGGTAGAGCTGGCGCAGGAAGACCAGTGCGATCGCGAGGATCGCGACGATGAAGAGGCCGTGGTGGCGCCGGTTCCACGCGGTCAGCACGGAGTGCATGAAGCTGTCCGGCCCGGCGAGCGAGGCGAGGACGACGATGTTTGCCGCCGCGGCGATCAGGAGCGCGGCGAACGTGAGCGGCGACGACCAGATCGAGAACAGCGTCACGAAGAACGGGTGCCTGCGGAAGGAGTTGTTCGCGCGGGTCTCGGCCTTGATGCTGACCGGCTCGCCCGCGGCCGAGCGGCCCTCGTCCAGCAGCAGCCCGAGGACGAAGGGGTGCGCACGCGAGCCGTCCCCGCCGGTGTAGCGGCTCTCGCCGAAGTGGTAGGTCGAGAAGGAGACGTCGCGGTAGATCCAGGTCGGGAAGTTCGACCACATCCCGCCGTCGAAGAGGATGGCGTCGATCTCCCTGCCGTCGGCGGCCGGCACGACGCGCGGCGGGAAGTAGAACGGAATCGCGGCGGACGAGGTCGCGGCCCGGCTGACCGACGCCTCCGGCGTCAGCTCGTGGTGGAAGACGTACTCGCTCTTCCCGACCGCGTCGACGGCGACCATGAACAGCTCGATGCCCGTGGCCTGGTGGAGCTCGCGGAACGAGACGGGCCCGTCCGGCCCGGCGCCGGGGGCGCGTGCCTTCGCGACCAAAAGGCCCTCGATGAACGTCTCGAGAGGAGCGATGTCGGACGTCCGGGGCGGGTCGCGGCGGAGGTTCGACCAGCCGCGCAGGATCCGGGCCGGCAGCCGCCCGCGCGGGGCGATCAGGTCGAGCGCCTCGAAGGTCTTCTCCTCGATCTCCTCCGGGCGGTAGCCGGCCGCGATCAGGGCGGCCGTGATCGCCCCGGCCGACGCGCCGGCGACCGACGCGAACCAGCAGCCTTCGTCGCGCAGGGCGCGGAGCGCCGGGCCGTAGGCGGCACCCTTGGCGCCGCCACCCTCGAGCACGCCGCACAGCCAGGTCGTGACCGCCTCGTCCGATCCGCCCACCGGCCGGGAGTCTGACGCGACCGCGAGACGTGGCAGCGGTTCGGATCCGGCCCGCCGGGAAGAAAACCCGTGCGCCGTTCGTCCGTGAGGGTGTGGGACAGGGCGCAGGGGAGTGAGGGATCCGATCGTGAAACTGGCGTTGCTCACGCTTGCGCTGCTGGCCGTGCTCGTGCTCTCGGTCCCGGCCGCGTCCCCGCGGACGAAGGTCGTCTGCACGTCCGGCACCTCGTCGATCTCGCCGACCGGCGAGACCACGACGATCTGGTACCCGCCGGGCTGCGCGCACCCGTAGCTCTGCGTTGCGCCGCGACGACTCGGCGGCGGCTAACGCCCCTGCCGGTCGCGTCCGATTCATTTCGCGTGTTCAGACTCTGCCGGTACTGCGGCGCCGAGCTCGACCGAGCCAGACGTCCGCTGGAGGTGTGCTCGTCGTGCGAGGGCTCGCCGCTGTGCGACCGCTGCGGCCATCCTCGGGCCGATCACACCCGCGTGTTCGCGCGGCGCACTGCAGCTGGTTGTCGGCGGGTGGTCGGCGACTTCCAGTCGTTGAGCACGTGGCGCTGCGAGTGCGAGGGGTTCAGGCCCGTCTCGGGCGCGCTGTCCGAGGCCGCGTTCGCCGACCCGGATCCGGACCCGCTCGCCGCGCCGCTACGCCGCTCTCGTCGCGCCTAGTCCCGACAGCCACCGGCGTCGAGGACGCGCGCGGGTCTTACGACGACGCTCGCTCGGCGCTCACGTCGCGGGCGTGCATCGCCGCGTACCGGCAGAACGGGCCGACGACGAGGAGGATCTCGGGGTCGATGTCCTCCCAGTCGTCGTCGATGCCGAATCGATCGGAGACGAGCGTCATCAGCTCGAGCACACCGAGCGAGTCCACGATCCCGGCGCCGAGAAGATCGGTGTCGTCGTCGACCTCGTCCGGCGCGACGCCGGCGGCCTGCAGCCGCTCCGTCACCTGCTCGAGCAGGAACGCGCGGATCTCGGCTTCGGTCGGGTCGCTCATCCTGCGGATTCCACCAGCGCGCGCAGCGCCTTGCGGTCGATCTTGCCGTTCGGGTTGAGGGGCAAGTCGTCGAGGATCCGGATCTCCTGCGGGAGCATGTACGCCGGAAGCCGCGTCTGCAGCGTCGTCCGTACGTCCTTGACGTCCAGCGCGTCGTCCGACGAGACGAACGCGACGATTCCCTCCGCGCCGGCCTCGGAGACGGGCCACGCGATCGCCGCCGCGCCGGCCACGCCGGACACGTCGCGAATCGCCGCCTCGACCTCGCCCAGCTCGACACGGTAGCCGTGGATCTGGACCTGCCCGTCCATCCGCCCCAGGTAGTGGAGGTTGCCGTCCGGCGTCCGGACGACGCGATCGCCGGTGCGATAGTGCACACCGTCGCGTCCGGTGGGCACGACGAACGAGGCTGCGGTCCGCTCGGGGTCGTCGAGGTAGCCCAACGTCACCTGCGGCCCTCCGACGAGCAACTCTCCCTCCTCCCCGGAGCCGAGCTCGCGCAGCTCCGGATCGGCGACCATCGCCGACGTCTCGCCGAGCGGCTCGCCGATCGGGACCAGGCTCTGGTAGCGGGCCTGCTCCGGATGCCCCGGCTCCCAGCGGTACGCCGTGCAGGCGATCGTCGCCTCCGTCGGGCCGTAGAGGTTCTCCAGCGTCGAGCCCGGCGCCGCGCTCTGCCAGGCCTCGGCGATCTCGGCCGGAAGCGCCTCGCCGCAGAACAGGCTCCAGCGAAGCGACGGAAAGCTCCCGGGCTTGAGGGCGCCGAGGCGCTGGAGGAAGACCCCGACGGACGGGACCGAGAACCAGATCGTCAGCTCCCGCTCTCGGATGAACCGGTCGGGCTTCATCACGACCTTCTCCGGCAGGCAGTGGACGGACGCGCCGTGCTCCCACGCGACGAACATGTCGAACACGGACAGGTCGAAGGTGAGGTCGAACGCCTGCGACATCCGATCGCCCGGCTCGACTCCGTAGCGGCGCGCCATCAGCCGGATGAACGGCGTGACGTTGCGGTGACCGACGAGAACGCCCTTCGGCCGGCCGGTGCTCCCGGAGGTGAAGAGCAGGTACGCGGGGTCGTCCTGCGCCGGAGGCGCGGGCGAGACCTCCGCGTCGCCGCCGAGATCCTCGCCTCCGAGGACGTCGTGCCCGGGGAACCGGCGCCTGAGCTCGCCGACGTCCTCGGCGGTGGGCGCGACGATGACGGTCGTCGCCGCGTCCGCCAGGACCGTCTCCAGCTGGGGAAGCGACGCGTCGTCGACGACGACGGCGCGGCTGCCCGACCGGGCGAGCATCTCACGGGTGCGGGACACGGGAAAGCGCCGGTTGAGCGGGACGTAGGCGTGCCCGCGCATCAGGGCGGCCAGCAGGCCCGCATAGGCGACCCACGAGCGGTGGGCAAAGACCGCGGTTCGCGCCGGAGCGTCGCCGGCCGCGTGGTCGTCGAGCCGCTGTGCGATGGCGGACGAGATCTGCAGCAGGCGCTCGTAGGACCACGGCTCGCCGTCGACCTCGAGGGCTGTCGCCTCGGGTGTGGCTGCGGCCGACCGCAGGAAGCCTGCGACGAGGTTGTCCTCGGTCGGGAGCAGCCCACCTCCCGGTGCGCCGCTCATTTCGCGGCCGAGGCGTCGTCGCGAGCTGCGGTCTCGGACTGGTCGCGATCTCCCCGCGCCGGCATCCGGCGAGCGGGCGGGGCGAAGACCGTCGAGCCTGCCGGTACATCTGCGACGACGACCGCGTTCGGTCCGATCTTCGCGCCGTCTCCCACGTTGATCGGGCCGATCAGCACCGCTCCGACGTTCACCTCCACGCCGGCTCCGATCCGTGGTGCGCCGCTCTCGACCGTGGCATGCCCGATCGTGACGCCGTGGCCGATCATGCATCCGTCGCCGATGCTGACGCTGGAATCGACCACGATCCCGCCCTGGTCGAGGATCTTGACCCTGCGGCCGAGGCGTGTCGCGTCGGGGATCTGGATCCCGTACATGTTGCGCAGGAGCGGAAAGAGGCCCTTGTAGACCAGGCTCACCGACTTCCGGCGCATGCCGGGTGGAAGCCCGAGTCTCCAGGCGCCGAGGCGCTGGAGGACGACCGCGTGGAGGCCCGGCAAGGTCCAGTCCCGGTCGTGCGTCACGTAGTCCTCGCGGATCAGCTCGGCGAGCTCGCGCAGCGACAGCCCGGCCGCAGCGCCCCCCTGCGGACTGCTGTCGGCGCTGTGATGATCAGGCGGCACGACGACCTCGTCGTGCGGCGCGGGTTGGACTACGGGTGAATCGGCCGTAAAGAAGCTCTCCCCGAACGTGTCGGACGCCTACCCCTATGACGAAAGATTAGCCTCAATCCGGCACCCGAAACCAGGAAGACCCGCCCGGGTTCTTCCACGGCCGGAGCAGGCATTCAGGGACGGGGAGCGACCGAAACCGAGAGCCGAGTCGTCGTCCGATCTGCTATACCCTGTAGGGGTATACAGACCGATCGGCTGGCGACCGCCGAGGAGAGGTGATGAGCGAGGCCGTCTCCTACACCGTCCCGGGCATGCACTGCAGCCACTGCGAGCACGCCGTCCGGGAAGAGCTGAGCGCGGTCGAGGGCGTCGAGTCGGTCGACGTCGACCTGGCGACGACGCTGGTGACCGTTGTCGGCACCGGTCTCGACGACGCAAGGCTGCGGGCCGCGATCGACGAGGCGGGGTACGAGGCCGCCTGATGACGACGGCAGTTCACGACGCGGATCGCACGGCAGCCGGCGGGGCTCGGCCGCCGGACGAACGCGTGCGGCTCGAGATCGGCGGCATGACCTGCGCCTCCTGCGCGGCGCGGATCGAACGCACGTTGAACCGGCTCGACGGCGTCCGGGCGAGCGTCAACCTCGCAACCGAGGAGGCCGCAGTCGCCTTCGACCCTGCCCGCGTGACCGTCGTCGACCTGATCCAGACGGTCGAGGCGACCGGCTACACGGCCGGCACGCCACGGGCGGCCACGGCCGAGGACGATCCGGTGCGCCCCCTGCGCCGGCGGCTTCTGGCGGCGGTCGCGCTGAGCGTGCCCCTGGTCGTCCTGATGGCTCTGCCCTCGCTGCGATTCGACGGCTGGGAGTGGCTCGCGCTCGTCCTGTCGGCTCCGGTCGTCTTCTGGGCCGGGCTGGGGTTCCACCGCGCTGCGCTCGTGAACGCCCGCCACGGCGTGGCGACGATGGACACGCTGATCTCGGTCGGCACCGTCGCGGCTTTCCTCTGGTCGGCAGCCGTCCTGCTCGGCGGGCTCGCCGCGGACACCTACTTCGAGGTCGGCGCCGTGACCACGACGCTGGTCCTGCTCGGCCGCTTCTTCGAGGCGCGGGCCCGTCGCCGCGCCGGTGCCGCGATCCGGGCGCTGCTCGAGCTGGGCGCCAGGAGCGCACACGTTCTCCGCAACGGTGAGGAGGTCCAGCTGCCGATCGGCGAGCTCGTCGTCGGCGACCTGTTCGTCGTCCGTCCCGGCGAGAAGATCGCGACCGACGGCGTGATCGAGGAGGGCGCCTCGGCGGTCGATCAGTCGATGCTGACCGGCGAGTCGATGCCGGTCGAGGTCGCGCCCGGAGCCAGGGTCGCCGGAGCGACCCTGAACACCTACGGCCGCCTCGTGGTGCGCGCAACCGGAGTCGGCGCGGACACGGCGCTGGCCCAGATCGCGCGCATGGTCGAGGAGGCGCAGACGGGGAAGGCGCACATCCAGCGGCTTGCCGACCGCGTCTCCGGCGTCTTCGTACCGGTCGTGATCGCAATCGCCCTGGCGACGCTGGCGGGCTGGCTGCTCGCGACGGGCGACGCCGGCGCCGCCTTCACGGCCGCCGTCGCGGTTCTGATCATCGCCTGCCCCTGCGCGCTCGGCCTGGCGACGCCGACCGCGTTGATGGTCGGCACGGGCCGCGGCGCCCAGCTCGGGATCCTGATCAGGGGCCCGGAGGTGCTCGAGTCCACCCGCCGCGTCTCGACGATCGTGCTCGACAAGACCGGCACCGTCACCGAGGGAACGATGACGCTCGAGCGCGTCGAGCCGCTGAACGGCGCCGGCCGCGCCGATGTCCTGCGGCTCGCCGGCGCCGTCGAGGCCGCCTCCGAGCATCCGATCGCGCAGGCGATCGCGGACGCCGCCCGCGCCGAGCTCGGCACGCTGCCGCCCGTCGCCGAGTTCAGGAACGAGCCGGGCATCGGCGTCTCCGGAATCGTCGAGGGCCACACCGTGAAGGTCGGACGCGACGACGGTGCGATCGCCGTCCGGCTCGACGGCGAAGAGATCGCGCATCTCCATGTCGCCGACACGGTCAAGCCATCGAGTGCGGAGGCGGTCGCGGAGCTGAAGCGGCTCGGCCTCACGCCGGTGCTGCTCACCGGCGACAACCGAGAGACCGCCGAGCGGATCGCGGCCGCGGTCGGGATCGAGCGCGTGCTCGCCGAGGTCTACCCCGACGAGAAGGCCGCCGAGGTGAAGCGCCTGCAAGAGCAGGGCGAGGTCGTCGCCATGGTCGGCGACGGCATCAACGACGCACCGGCGCTCGCCGAGGCCGACCTCGGGCTCTCGATCGGCACCGGCACCGACGTCGCGATCGAGGCATCCGACCTCACGCTCGTCTCGGGCGACCTGCTCGCCGCCGCGGACGCGATCCGGCTCGCACGCAGGACGCTGGCGACGATCAAGGGCAACCTGTTCTGGGCCTTCGCGTACAACGTCGCCGCCATCCCCCTCGCAGTCGCCGGACTCCTGAATCCGATCGTCGCCGCCGCCGCGATGGCGTTCTCGAGCGTGTTCGTCGTCTCGAACTCGCTGCGGCTGCGGCGCTTCCAATCCAACCGTGAAGGAGCACGCACATGAGCAAGCTCGAGACGCCGACACGCGGCTACAGCGCCGACAAGGAGGCGCTGATCAAGCGGCTGCACCGGATCGAGGGGCAGATCCGCGGGATCGAGAAGATGGTCGAGGACGACCGCTACTGCATCGACATCCTCACCCAGCTCGGTGCCGTCAGCACCGCGCTCGAGTCGCTGGCGCTGAAGATCCTCGACGACCACGTCCGCCACTGCGTCGCCGGCGCGCTCGCCTCCGGCGACCACGCGGACGCGCACGAGAAGACCGAGGAGCTGCTCGCTGCGGTGCAGCGCTTCGCACGGACGCGTTGATCACTGCACGCCACGGCCGAACGTCGGTGGCGCGACCGCCGTATCGGAGGCACCTCGAAGACGGGAGCGACGGGCGTCTGACCCACATTTCCACCCCGTTGAGGTGAGGAGGCCAGCCGGCGTCTCAGGGCCAGCAAACGTCTAGTTAACGCGAGCGCCACTTTCGATGCCTTCAATGAATCTGTGCTTGCGCAGGTCACACGCTACGCTGGGCGAACTTGTCCACAGGCGCGATCTATCCACAGTTCGAATTCCGCGCAAATAGCAGCAGAAACGCGCGTCCATCGGCGTCTCGCCGAGACGCTGCGGCCAGCTGAGGCGAAGTTCGTCCGTGCCGCCCGTTACTACTCAACAATGTCCACAGGGTGGCTCGGGAGTCTCGGTTGACCGGGAACGGCGGCTGACGGAGGATCAGCCTTAGTGACTTCGCCACAGCAAGTCAGCAGGGGGCGCTGCTCTTGAACGCACCGTATGCGCCTGTTCTGCCAATCCCGGCGACGCTTCGCTACGAGAGCGTTGACAATCATCTTCAGAAGCTCGAACGGCTGATGCGCGCGCACCCGAACGCACCAGTCGAGCTCGACTGGAAACACGTCGCGACGGTTGACCCCGGAGCGGGTGCTGTCGTCGCAACGGCACTCCTCGGTTCATTCGCTGACCGGCGGATCGTCATCACTCTGCCCGATGACGAGGGCAAACTCGAGAAACTCGCGCGCGTCGGCCTGACCTTCGCCATCGCCAATCGTGAGCCATCGCTGACAGAGCTTCAGGGCGCCGATCCGGAGCGCCTTGGTCTCCAGTTCTGGTCGCGCAGCTGGAGCCGGACGGCTGACCTAGCCCCGGTTCAGGGGACACTGTTTACATCTGACGAGGTTGGCGAGGAGGACATCGACCTCGAGCGCGGTGAGAGACATCGTGGCCGGCTCCGGGATTGCCTTCGAGGAGCGCGGCGAGCACGAGCTGGACGGAGCGCCCGGCACCTGGCGCCTGTTCGCCGCCCGCGCCTGACCCCCGGCATCTGGGCTGCCGGCCCTCGGTCGGCGCCCGCCGCACGCGCACGCAGTCGCTAGGGCTGGAGGCCCTCCCACGACCAGTGCGGGATGGTCAGACCGTCCGGCACGTCGTCGGCAGAGTGGTGATACGCGGACATGGTCGTGGTGGTGGCCCACGCGAAGTAGCTGTGCAGGACCCGGCGCAGGGTCTCGTCCGTGAGCCCGACGTCCTCGAGCGCTCGGTCGAAGCAGGCGATCGCGCGCCGGTTCATGTCCTCGTGCGGGCCGTTGCCGCTGTGCATGCGGACGACCGCCGTCTCGTCGCCGTAGCGCTCGGAGTAGGTGGGAGGTCCGCCGAGTGCCTCGGCCCAGTAGGCGGCAAGCCGTTCGCTGTGCTGGGGGTGGAAGCCGTGGCTGAAGGCGTGGCTCACCACCTCGTCGGCCATCACCCTCGTGTGCCACGCCTCGGCCAGGCGGAGCAGGCCCTCGTCGCCGCCGGCGGCCTCGTACACGGTCTGCATGGGCGGGATCATCACCTACGCTTCCGGAGCGAGCGAGATCGAGCGGAAGGAGCTGCGTTGCCCGAGCGCGACGGTTACATCGCCGGAGTCCCCTGTTGGATCGACACTTCGCAGCCCGACCCGGACGCGGCAGCAGGGTTCTACGGCGGCCTGTTCGGGTGGGAGTTCGAGGACTCGATGCCCGCCGGTGCGCCGGGAAAGTACCTGATCGCCCGTCTTCGCGGAGGTGACGTGGCGGCGGTGTCGTCGCCGCCGGACGGTGCGCCTGAGCAGGCGGTCTGGAATACCTACATCTGGGTCGAGGACGCCGATGAGGCGGCGGCGAAGGCGCTCGACGCCGGCGGCACTGTTCTGAGCGGGCCGTTCGACGTGCTGGACGCCGGCCGGATGGCGGTGCTCGCCGATCCGGAGGGCGCCGTGTTCAGCGTCTGGCAGGCGCGCGAGCACCGGGGCGCGCGAATCGTCAACGAGCCGGGCTCGCTGAACTTCAACGTTCTCAACACCCGAGACCCGGCGACCGCGAAGCGCTTCTACGGCGCCGTCTTCGGCTGGACGACGCTCGACCTCGGCAGCGGCGAATTCTGGACGCTCTCGACGTATGGCGACTACCTGGAGGAGCTCACGCCCGGGATTCGCGAACGAACGGCCGAGCTGGGTGCGGCCGGATTCGAGGACGTGGTGGCGGCGATCACGCCGGTCGCCGGTGACGACGCCGGCGCACCCGCCTTGTGGAGCGTCACGTTCTCGACCGAGGACCCCGACGCGACGGCGGCGAAGGCGGTCGAGCTGGGCGGCACCGTGCTCCTCGCTCCGACGGACGCGCCGTACTCGCGGCTGACGGTGGTCCGCGACCCGCAGGGCGCGACGTTCTCGGCAGCGGCGTTCGTCCCCGAGAACAAGGACATCGGCCGCGCGACCGACTGAATCGGCGGCTCGGCTCCGAGGCAACGAGGAAAGAACGGGAGCGACGGGCGTCCACGGCGACGCTGGTATGAATGGGCCCGTGGCCGGCGTGCCGATGGAGACGCTGAAGCGGGTCGCGCTCTTCGAGGAGCTGGACGCAGCCGAGCTGGAGTCGCTTGCCGACTCGATGCACGAAGCCAATGTTCCGGCCGGCGCGATCGTGACCGCGGAGGGCGGCCCGGGCAACGGCTTCTTCGTGATCGACAGCGGCGAGGCGGAGGTGACGGTAGGGGGGCAGCCGCGCGCAACGCTGCGGGCCGGCGACCACTTCGGCGAGATCGCATTGCTGCTCGGGTCCGAGCGAACGGCCACCGTCACCGCGACCACGGGCCTCCGCTGTTACGCGTTGACGCCCTGGGATTTCCGCTCGCTCGTCGAGGCGCATCCCTCCATCGCCTGGAAGGTCATGCAGTCGATGGCGGCGCGGCTGCCGTAGGTCCGCGACGGAGCCGGATGACCACGGCGCACGACTCGCCGGCCCCGAGGCATGAGTCGGTCTCGCAGTCGACCTCCTCGGCGCGCACTCCACGCACGCCGCGCTCGACGAGCCCGGCCCACATGCCGCGGTCGATCGACGCGGCCTCCGGCCGTTCCGTCACGAGCGCGCGCAACGGGCACGTCAGCGTTGCGATGACGGCGGTGTCGCCCTCGATTCGGTCCAGCGCCGCGTGGAAGCCGAGTGAGCGGACGGCTGCGCACACGCCCTCGAGTGCGGGCTCGAGCCGCGCCCTCGGCCGCAGCCGGGCGGCGCGCGCGAGGTCGCGGCCGAATTTCTCTCCGGCCCCGCGAAGCGTCTCGTCGCGGCTGTCGGCCGGCAGCTCGTCGAGCAGGCGCCCGACGAGCGCGGGGAACCGGCGCGGTGGGAATTCGAGCGCCTGCGGCTCGACTGCGGCCGCGTAGAGCTTCGCGGGGCGACCGGCGCCGGGGCCCTTTCGGCCGGAGCGACGCTCGAACCTGGTCTCGAGAAGCCCGGCACGCAGGAGCCGCTCGAGCCGACTGCGAGCGACGCTGCGGTGGACGCCGAGGCCGGCCGCGGCGTCGTCGGCGGTGACGGCGCCAGGCGAAGCGCGCACGTACAAGAGCGCCTCGCGCAGCTCGCTTCCGCCGATGGCGTCGAGGGGTTCCAGCTCGATGGAAATCCTAGACCCCTTCGCGCGTCTTGTTTAGAGTGATCGGCGATGTTTAGATCGGTCGGCGAGTCGGCGAAGCTCGCGACGCCAGAGTCCCAGCTGCAGCTCGCTCCGCCGCCCGAGGACGACCGTCCGCTCGAGATTCCGTACGGCATCCGCTGGCTCGTGCCGAAGGGCGAACGGTTCGCGAACTTCGACATCCTCAACGACAACGACACGCAGCTCGACTACTTCCGCCGGTTCGGCCACATCTACGCGGTCGGGATTCCGACGAAGAAGTGGCGGCTCGTCGTCGTCTCCGATCCGGAGCTCCTCGACGAAGTTGCAGGAGACGAGGAGCAGTTCGGCAAGCCGGTCGAGGAGATCAACTTCTTCGCGCAGTTGCAGAACACCCGCGGCCAGGGCATCTCCGTCATCGGCGACGGAGAGCACTACGAGCGCGTTCGCCGCGTGATGTTGCCGTGGTACTCGCCACAGAGCCAGCGAACGCAACTCCCGGTGATGAAGGAGCAGGCGCAGCAGCTCGTCGCGCGCTGGGCGGAGCTCCCGGACGACGAGCCGCTCGACGCGCGCTCGTGGATGGAGCGCTACACGCTCGAGGTTTCCGGCCGCGGCGCGTGCAGGTACGACTTCGCGCTCCTCGAGAAGGGTGCATGTCCGCACGCGTTCTCGCACGCGGTTCCCGAGAGCACGAAGGAGAGCATCGCGCGCGTCGCCGAGCCCCGTCCCGACATTGCGCTTTCGCCCGGGCGACGAGGGAAGCTCAGGCGCTACCGGGACCAGAACGCGGAGTTGTTCAGGACGGCCGATGCGCTCGTGCGGGCGCGGCTGCACACGCAGCCGCTCGGAGAGCAGACCGATCTCCTCAGCCGTCTCGTCTCGACGCCCGACCCGGAGACCGGCGAGCTGCTCGACGTCGAGACGATCCGCGACCAGATCCTGATGCACCTCTCGAACGGCTTCAACGGGCCGTCGATCACCGGAGCGTGGCTCGCGTACGTCCTGGCGACACATCCCGACGTGGAGCAGAAGCTGATCGCCGAGATCGACTCGCTCAGCGGAGGGGATCCGGACTACGACCTGCAGTACGACGATCTGATGAAGCTGACGTACACGACGCAGGTGATCAAAGAGACGATGCGGATCTATCCGCCCATGCCGGTGACGATCCGGCGCAGCCTGAAGAACGGGATGCTCGGCCGCTACCGCATCCGAAAGGGCGACATCATCCTCGTCGGAACGCTCGCCGCGCAGCGCGATCCCCGGTACTGGGGATCGAACGCCGACGAGTTCGACCCCGAGCAGTTCGCCATGGAGAAGGTCGTCGACCGCCCGCGGCATGCGTTCATCCCGTTCTCGATCGGGAAGCGGCAGTGCATGGCGCAAGAGGTGACGTTCATGATGCTGCGCGTCGTTCTCTTCGAGATCTACAAGCGGTACAGGCTGCAGCTCGCGCCGGGGGCGACGGTCGCGAAGAACACGGTCGTGACGACCAAGCCGGCGTCCGTGCCGATCGTTCGTGTGCCGCGCGAGTCCAGAGGCCGACAGCAGGCGGCGACGGCGGTGCGTGAGGAGGAGCCCGCAGCGACTACGGCGGTGCGTGATGAGGAGCGTGCAGCCGTTCCGGCTCCTCCGGCTCCTGCGGGTCCTGCCGTTGCGGGCGACTGGGGCGACCCGACGGAGATTCCCGAGACGAGCACGTATCGACGGCTTGTGATCGCCTACGGCAGCAACTTCGGCGCGTGCAAGGAGCTGGCGGAGCGCTTCGCCGAGCGCAGCCGCTTCTACGGCTACACGACAGGAGTGATGACGCTCAACGAGCTTGCGGAGTCGCCGCCGCGCACGGAGCCGTGGCTGCTCGTCGTCATGACGTCGACGTACACGTCGAATCCGCCGTCGAACGCGGTCGCCTTCAAATCGTTGCTGGGAGACGCCGAGCCCGGGGAAGAGACGTGGCGGAACTGCAAGTACCTCGTCTGGGGTCTCGGCAACAGCCAGTGGAACGCGTTCCAGGCGTTCCCGCGCTATGTGAATGCACGGTTGTCCGAGCTCGGAGCCGAGCCGGTTGCCGAGTTCGCGTACGGCGACGTCGGCTCGCCGGTGTGGGAGCGCCGCCACGCGGACTGGAACAGCAGCGTCTGGCCGGCGCTCCTCGAGCTGTCGGGAGCGCGGAAGACCGAAGCGGCGGCCGCGCGCGTCGCGGCCGAGAGGACCACCGCAGAGAAGCTGAGCAGCGCCGACTCGAACGCGGCGATGGCGCTGTCGCTGGGTGGCTCCGACAGCGCGCCGCGCGTCGTGCTCGCCCCCACGATCCTCACGAATGCGGTCGGCGCCGAGACAGTCGAAGTGCGCTTGCGGGCAGGGCGCGAGCTGGAGGCTCGAGAATCACTGAGGCGCACGCGACATCTCGAAATCGCCATCCCCGCAGGGATCGCCTACGAGGCCGGCGATCACATCGGCGTCTGCCCGAAGAACGCCGAGGAGCTCGTGGAGCGGCTCGCGCATCGGCTCGGCGCCGCGCTCGACGGCCTCTTCATGGTGCCCAACACGTTGACCGTCTCCGCGGTTCCGAAAGGCGTCGTGCTCCAGGTGCGTAACGTCTTCACGAACCTCGTCGACATAGCGGGCAGGCCGACGGTCCCGCTCGTCGAGCTCTTGCTCCAGAAGGCCACGGACCCGGAGGAGCAATCGGCGCTCGAGGAGATCAAGGCCGTTCTCGCTACGCCGGACGGTCCCGACTCGCCGCTACGCGCGGCAATCGACGGCGGTGCGTACGACGTGATCGAGCTGCTCGACGAGTTCTCCTCCTGCAAGCTGAACATCTTCGAGTTCCTGCAGGTCGCGCAACCGTTGCGGCCGCGCTACTACTCGCCGAGCTCGAGCCCGCGCGTTCACCGCAAGGTCGCCCATCTGACGGTTGGGCTCGAAGCCGTCCTGGTGCCGGGAAGGCCCCGCCGTGTGTTCCGTGGGATGACCGCCGACTACTTGCACAAGGTCCGCGACGGGGACCGCCTGAACGTCTTTTTCGAGAGCGCCAACGGCTTCCACCTGCAGGACGACGTCAGCAAGCCGATGATCTTCGTCTCCACGGGCACCGGCTTCGCGCCGATGCGCGCATTCCTCTGGGAGCGAATGGCGCTGAAGCGCAAGGGCGTTGCGCTCTCGGAGGCGGCGCTGTTCAACGGCGTCCGCTCGCGGGACCTCGACCTCATCTACCGCGACGAGATCGAGTTGTTCGCCAACGCGGGCGTGCTCGACCATCTGCACATCGTGGCCTCGCGCGAGCAGCCGAACGGCCGCGAGTACGTCCAGGACCGGCTCCGAGCACAGGGTGCGCTCGTTTGGCGCCTGCTCCAGGCCGGCGGCTACGTGTACGTCTGCGGCTCGAAGCCGATGCGCGACGGCGTGCGCGACGCGTTCGTCGACGTCGTCAGCGAGCATGGGGAGATGCCGCGTGAGCATGCCGAGGCGTTCCTGGAGGAGCTGGAGATGACGAAAAAACGCTACCGTCCCGACGTCTGGGGATAAGCGAGCATGGACGTCCTAGCCCTCGTCTTCATGGCCGCCGCGTTGGTGATGTTCCTCTTCGCCGCGAGCGGCCGGGAGCTTCGTCACTTCAACGAGATCGCGCTCGGTCTCGTCTTCCTGACAGCGGCGCTGATCTGTCAGTTCACGGCCATCACGAATACGACCGTCGGCGGTTGAACCAGCGGAGCTCGGACGCGAAGCGTCCGTGCCCTCCTCCAGGTGGCGAAACGAGAGCGGGAAAGACGGGAGCGACGGGACTCGAACCCGCGACCTCCGGCGTGACAGGCCGGCGTTCTAACCAACTGAACTACGCCCCCAGCGGCAGGACAGTGTAGCCGCGTGGCGGATGCCGGGCCGTCAGGGGCGCGGCGAGGCGGCGTGCCGCAGGCTGAGTCCGACCTGGGCGAGGACGGCGGCGGTCACGGCGACGCCGGCGCCGCCGAGCAGGAGTCCGGCCACGCCTGCTGCAATGACGAGAAACCACCGCATCCGAGAGTCCATATCGGCCTCTCGCACATGGTTCTTGATCACCCGGATGGTTCTCGACTCGCGAAGGAGGTTAGACTCACGACCGGTGAGGGTGAGGGTGAGGCGTGCTTAGGCATTGGATGGAGCTGGACTACTGGCGCTGGCTCTGGCGTCAGAAGGTCCCGACCACGGCGAAGTTCGCCGTGGGCGCCCTCCTGCTCGCCCTCGTGCTGGTCGGCGGGTGGTTCGCGGCCGACCGCCTGACCGCGGCCGAGGCGAAGACGGCCGACTCGATCGTGCTGCAGACGACGGTCCAGAAGGTCGTCACCGTCCGCGAGAAGGGCAAGCTGGTCACGAAGGTGATCCCGGTGGTGAAGCGCGTCGTGCGCATCCAGTCGAAGACCGCGACCGCGACCGACCGCGTCACCCAGCTCAAGTACCAGACCCAGTACGTGACCAGGCCGGGGACAGTCCGCGTCGTTCGCCGGGTCGTGACGAGCAAGGTCAAGGTTCCCGTCGTGACCACGAAGGTCGTCAAGGAGCGCGGCAAGACGCGCACCGTCGCCGTGACCAACTTCGTGCCGACGACGAGGACGGAGACGCAGGTGCGCACCGAGACGCAGCGCCAGACGGTCACCAACACGCTGCCCGGGAACACCGTCACGCAGACGACGATCAAGGATCACACAACCACGCAGACGAACACGCAGACCCAGACGGTCGTGAATACGACGACGGTGACGCAGACCCAGACCCAGACGGTCGTCCAGACGACGACCAACACGGTCACCGAGACCCAGACTCAGACCCAGACGCAGACCGTCACGGTCACAACGCCTGGCGACACCATCACGGTGACGATCACCGTGCCCGGCGGCGGTGGCGGACCCTAGCCCTACGGGCCGCCGCGGACGTAGATCACCTGGCCGCTGACGTAGCTCGCGTCCTCCGAGCAGAGGAACGCGATCACGCCGGCGATGTCCTCCGGCTCGCCGACCCGCTTCAGCGGCGTCTGCTCCGCGGCCAGCTTCTGGAACTCCTCGAAGTCGAGGCCCACCCGCTCGGCCGTCTGCCGGGTCATCGCCGTCGAGACGAAGCCGGGTGCGACGCAGTTGACGTTGATGCCGAAGCGACCGAGCTCGATCGCCAGCGTCCACGTCATGCCCTGGATCCCGGCCTTCGCGGCCGAGTAGTTGAGCTGGCCGCGGTTGCCCTGAGCGGAGGCCGAGGAGATCAGCACCATCTTCCCGCCGCCGTGCTGGGTCATGTGCGCCTGGGCGGCCTGGGTGGCCAGGAAGGTGCCGCGCAGGTGGGTCGCGATCACCGCGTCCCAGTCGTCGTCGGTCATCTTGTGGACGAGGTTGTCGCGGATGATCCCGGCGCAGGTGACGAGGATGTCCAGCCCGCCGAGCTCCTCGACCGTGCGGGCGACGGCGGCCTCGACCGCCGCGCGGTCGGTCACGTCCGTCTCGACGGTCAGACCGGCGACGTCGTCGTCGAAGGCGAGGTCGGCGGCGGCCACCTTCGCGCCCTCCGATGCGAGCCGGGCGGCCGTCGCCTTGCCGATACCCCGGCCGCCGCCCGTGACGAGCGCGACCTTGCCGTCGAAGCGATGCACGGCGCGTAGCCTATTCGTCCGTGCACGAGAAGCGCATCGAGATCCGCTGGCGGGACCTCGACGCCTATCAACACGTCAATCAGGCCGTCTATCTCACGTATCTGGAGGAAACGCTCGACGACTGGATCCGCGGCGTGCTCGGCCTCGCGGAGGGCGAGGTCTGGCACTACGTGGCCGCGCACGTCTCGATCGACTACCGCAACGAGCTGCGGCTCGACGACCGGCAGGCGATCGGCAGCGTGCGGCTCGAGCGCGTGGGGACGAAGAGCGTGACCGCCCGCGCGGAGCTGCGCGCGCCGGACGGCCGCCTCGCGGCCGAGGCCGAGCTCGTGATCGTCTCGCGCGACCCCGCGACCGGCGACTCGCAGCCGTTGACCGCCGCCGAGCGGGACGCGTTCGAGGCATCGAGGTGAGGAGCGTCGTCGCGGCGCTGTCCGCGGCGCTCGCACTGCTCACCGCGGGGGCGGGGACGGCGGCCGCCCCGGCGCTGACCGGCGCGCATCCCTGCCCCGGCCTCAGCGGGTTCACCTGCTCCACCCTCACGGTCCCGCTCGACCACAGCGGCCGCGTGCCCGGCACGCTGCGGCTCGCCGTCGCCGCCGCCGACACCACGGGCGCGGAGCGGGGCATCCTGCTCTTCCTCACCGGCGGCCCCGGCCAGCCCGGGATCCCGGCGGTGTCCCGCATCGCCTCCCGCCTGGCACCCGTGCTCGCCGCCTACCGGCTCGTGATGGTCGACCAGCGCGGCACCGGGGCCGGCGCGATCCGGTGTCCGGAGCTCCAGCGCGAGGTCGGCACCTCCGACATCGCTGCGCCGTCGCCGGGCGCCGTCCGTGCATGTGCGGCGGTGCTGGGTGCGACCCGCGGCCTGTACTCGACCAGGGACAGCGTCGCCGACCTCGACGCGCTCCGCCGAGCGCTCGGCGCCTCGACCTGGACGATCGACGGCGTCTCGTACGGGACGTTCGTGGCCGAGCGGTACGCGCTCGCGCACCCGGGGAACGTGCGCGCGCTCGTCCTCGACTCGGTGCTTCCACACGTCGATCCCCAGGCCGACGACGCCCTGTACGTGACCGGCCTGCGCGCGGTCGCCCGCGTTCTGCGCGCGGCGTGCTCCGACCTCAACTGCGGGTACGACCCGGCGGGCGATCTCGCCTGGGTCGTCCGGCACGGGATCGCCCCGGTGCCGGTCTGGGACGCGATCGTCACGTACGAGTTCGTCGATCCCGAGTACCAGCTGATGCTGGACGTGATCCACCGGGCCAGGCACGGGGACGCGGGGCCGCTGCGGGCGCTGATCGCCCAGGTCCACGTGGGCGCCGCCGCGACCCCGGAGTTCTTCAGCTCCGGCCTCCATGCCGCGACGCTCTGTGCCGACCTGCGCCTCCCGTGGGCGTCGACGACGCCGCCCGCCCGCAGGCCCGCGCTGCTCGCGCGCCGGCTGAAGGCGCTGCCCGACAGCGCGTTCTGGCCGTTCACCCGCGCGGCGTCTGCGGGGAACGGCCTCCTGAAGACGTGCGAGCAGTGGCCCGTCACGCCGGCCGTGCCCGGGCCCGCGCCCGCGGCGAAGCTCCCGCCCGTGCCGGTGCTGATCCTGAACGGCGACCACGACCTGTCCACGCCCGTCGAGTGGGCGCGTGAGGAGGCGCGCCTCGCTCCGAATGGCAAGCTCGTCGTCGTCCGCGGCGCGTCGCACTCGGTGCAGAGCCGCGAGCAGGGCGGCACCGGGCTCGCGGCGCTCCGCTCGTTCCTGCTCGGGCCGTGAACGAGGGAGCCGGGCGCGTTAGGCTCGCGGCGTGCAGCTCCGGGATTCGCCCGAGGAGGCGGCCTTCAGGGAGGAGGTCCAGGCCTGGCTCGCCGACAACCTGGCCGACGACCTGCGCGGACGGCGCGGCGGGGCGGCGCGGTTCGAGGAGTGGGGGCGGGACTGGAGCCGCAGGCTCGGCGAGGCGGGCTACGCCGCGCTGACCTGGCCGAAGGAGTACGGCGGCGGCGGCGCCCCGTACTCGCACCAGGCGATCCTGCTCGAGGAGCTCGCCCGCGCGCAGGCGCCGGGGCACATCAACGTCATCGGCCTCGGCATGGCCGGGCCGACGATCATCGTCCACGGCAGGGAGGAGCAGAAGGCGCGCTACCTCCCGAAGATCCTCTCCGCCGAGGAGATCTGGTGCCAGGGCTTCTCCGAGCCGGGCGCCGGGTCCGACCTCGCGTCGGTGCGGACGCGGGCGGAGCTGCGCGACGGCCGCTACGTCGTCAACGGCCAGAAGGTCTGGTCGTCGTACGCGCACCTGGCGGATCGCTGCCTGCTCCTGACCGTCACCGAGCCGGAGGCCCCGCGCTACCAGGGCCTCACGTACTTCCTCGTCGACATGCACTCGCCCGGGGTCGAGGTCCGGCCGCTGACCCAGATCACCGGCGAGGCCGAGTTCAACGAGATCTTCTTCGCCGACGTCGAGGTGCCCGTCGAGAACGTGATCGCCGAGCCCGGGCAGGGCTGGCAGGTGGCGATGACGACGCTCATGCACGAGCGGGCGGCGCTCGGGTTCGCGCTCTCGGGCGCGTTCGAGGTCGCCGTCGGGAAGCTGCTCGAGCTCGCGCGCGCCCGCCCGCTCGACGACCGGCTCCGCGACCGGATCGCCCGGTCGTGGATCGAGCTCCAGGCGCTGAAGTGGACGAACTACCGGGCGCTCACCCGTCTGATGGAGACCGGTGCCCCGGGGCCCGAGGCATCCGTCCCGAAGCTGCACTGGTCGGAGGCCAACCAGCGGCTGGGCAAGCTCGCGCTCGAGCTGCTCGGGCCGGAGGCGCAGGTGATGGACGGCGACGGCTACTGGCAGTGGCTCCAGCTGCGCAGCCGGGGCAACACGATCGAGGCCGGGACCTCGGAGATCCTGCGGAACATCGTCGCCGAGCGCGTGCTCGGGCTGCCGAAGGGGCGCTGAGCGTGCACTTCGCCTTCACGTCGGAACAGGACGCGCTGCGGACGGAGGCGCGGCGCTGGCTCGAGGAGCGGTATCCGGCGGAGCGCGTCGCCGAGCTCGCCGACTCCGAGGCCGGGTGGGACCCCGCGTCCTGGGCCGAGCTCGCGGAGCTCGGCTGGCTCGGCGTGTCCGTGCCGGAGGACGAGGGAGGCGCGGGCCTCGGGTTCCTCGAGGAGGCCGTGCTGCTCGAGGAGCTCGGCCGCGCGCTCTACCCGGGGCCGTACTTCTCGACGGTCGGGCTCGCGCTGCCCGCGCTGGGGCCGGACGAGCGGGCCGAGGTCGCCGCGGGCCGGGTGCGCTGGTCGGCTGAGATCGACGGGCTCGTCCCCGACCTCGCCCTCGTCGACCGCGTCGTCACGGGCGAGGGCGCCACCGCGGCCGAAGGCGAGACGCTCCCGACGATGGACTCCACCCGGCGGCTCGGCCGGCTCGCGGCCGGCGCGCGCGAGCCGCTCGCGGGCGGCATCGACCGGCCGCGGCTGCGCGCCGCGCTCGCGGCCGAGGCGGTCGGGATCGCGCAACGGGCCCTCGACTGGGGCGTCGAGCACGCGAAGGAACGGCAGCAGTTCGGCAAGTCGATCGGCGTGTACCAGGCGGTCTCGCACTCGCTGGTCGACGCGTTCATGGCCACCGAGCTCGCCCGGTCGCTCGCCTACTGGGCGGCCTGGTGCGTCGCCGAGGGCGACGGCCAGGCGGCGACCGCGGCCGCCGCGGCCAAGGCCTACGCCGCCGAGGCCGCCGTGTCCGCCTGCGAGCGCTCGATCCAGGTGCACGGCGGCATCGGCTTCACCTGGGCGCACCCCTTGCACCGCTACTACAAGCGCGCGCAGTGGATCCAGGCGTTCGACGGGTTCCCCGCGGGGCAGCGCGCGGAGATCGCGTCCGCGCTCGTCGAGGGCAAGTAACACAGTGTTACAAGCTCCGAGCGGCCCGGCACCACGCGCGTTGAGGCGCTTGTAACACAGTGTCACTTGCGCGGTAGGACCGTCCTCGTCACCGGAGCCTCCTCCGGGATCGGCGCCGCGTGCGCGCGGCATCTGGCGGCGCGGGGTTGGGACGTCTACGCGACCGTGCGCACGCCCGGCGACGCGCCCGAGGAGACGACCGAGCTCTTGCTGGACGTCACCGACGCGAACGCCGTCGCCTCGCTCTCGTTCGAGCGGCTCGACGGGCTCGTCAACAACGCCGGGATCGCGATCGCCGTCCCCCTGGAGGATCTGCCGCCCGACGAGCTCCGCCGGCAGCTCGAGGTGAACGTCGTCGGCCAGCTCGCCGTGACGCAGGCCGTGCTGCCGGCCCTGCGGGCCGCGCGCGGCCGCATCGTGATCATGGGGTCGATCGGCGGCCGGAGCGCCTTGCCGTTCCTCGGCGGCTACGCGATGACCAAGTTCGCGCTCGAGGCGATGGCCGACTCGCTGCGGCTGGAGCTCACCGCCGACGGAGTGGCGGTCTCGCTGATCGAGCCCGGGACGATCGCGACCCCGATGTGGACGAAGCCGCAGCCCTTCGCCGACCGCGTCGGCGAGCGCTACCGCGCCAGGATCGCGCACTTCAGGGAGTTCGCCGCCGGCCGCGCCGCCAACGCCGTTCCGGCGGCGCGGGTCGCCGCCGCGGTCGAGCATGCGCTCACCGCGGACCGCCCGAAGGCGCGGTACGTGGTCGGTCGCGACGCGAGAATCCGGGCGGCGATCGAGCGGCTGCCGAACCGGGTACGCGACCGCGTTCTCCGACGCGCGTTGCTCGGCGACTGAGCCCGTCGTACGATCACTCCGTGCGCGGCCAGATGATGGACTTCCAGCTGACGCTGCCGCACCTGCTCCGGCGCGCCGAGACCTACTTCGGGGACAAGGAGATCGTCACCCGGCTCCCGGACCGGAGCTTCCACCGCTACGGCTACCGCGACCTGGCCCGGCGCTCGAAGCAGCTCGCCGTCGGACTGCAGAACCTCGGCCTCGAGCGCGGCGACCGCGTCGCGACCCTCTGCTGGAACCACTACCAGCACATGGAGTGCTACCTCGGTGCCCCCTGCGGCGGGTTCGTGCTGCACACGCTCAACCTCCGGCTGCACCCGAACGACCTCGCCTACATCGCAACTCACGCGGGCGACCGGGTCGTGGTCGTCGACCGCGGCCTCCTGCCGCTGCTCGACCAGTTCCGCGCCGAGACCCCGATCGAGCACGTCCTCGTGGTCGAGGACTCGTACGAGGAGCTGGTCGAGGGCGCGTCCGCGGACGACTGGGCGGACCCGGAGCTCGACGAGAACGAGGCGGCGGCGATGTGCTACACGAGCGGCACCACCGGGCGGCCGAAGGGCGTCGTCTACTCGCACCGCTCGACCGTCCTCCACGCGCTCGGCGTCGCTGCGTCGAACTCGCTCGGCATCGGCATCTTCGAGGGCGACGTGGTCATGCCGGTCGTCCCGATGTTCCACGCGAACGCGTGGGGCTATCCGTACCTGGCGACGATGCTGGGCTCGAAGATCGTGTACCCGGGGCCGCACCTCGACCCCGAGTCGCTGCTCGAGGACTTCGTCCAGGAGGGGGTCACGTGGGCCGCCGGAGTGCCGACGATCTGGATGGGCATCCTCGCCCAGCTTGACGCGAACCCCGGCCGGTGGGACCTCTCGCACATGAAGGGGATGCTGGTCGGCGGCTCCGCGGTGCCCCGGGCGATGATCGCGGCGTTCAAGGAGCGCCACGACCTGACGATCCTCCACGGCTGGGGGATGACCGAGACGTCGCCGGTCGCCTCCGTGGCCGCGCTGCCGGGCGACCTGGCCCAGGCGGACGACCAGACGAAGTTCGACTACATCGCCCTCCAGGGGCTGCCGCTGCCGCTCGTCGAGGCCCGGGCGCGGGACGCGGACGGGGCCGAGATCCCGTGGGACGACGAGGCGATGGGCGAGCTCGAGGTTCGCGGGCCGTGGGTCGCGGCGTCGTACTACGACACGCCCGAGCAGGCCGACCGCTGGACCGAGGACGGCTGGTTCAGGACCGGCGACATCGTCTCGGTGCACCCGCGCGGCCACATCCACATCCAGGACCGCTCGAAGGACGTGATCAAGTCCGGCGGCGAGTGGATCTCCTCCGTGGCGCTCGAGAACGCGCTGATGGGGCACCCGGCGATCGCCGAGGCGGCCGTGATCGCCGTGCCGAGCGAGCGCTGGGACGAACGGCCGCTCGCGGTCTGCGTCCTGCGCGAGGGCCAGGCGGCGACGCCGGACGACCTGCGCGCGCACCTGTCCGCCGAGTTCGTGAAGTGGTGGCTGCCCGACGCCTTCGTCTTCGTCGACGAGATCCCGAAGACGGCGGTCGGCAAGTTCCGCAAGACGGCGCTACGCGAGATGTTCCCCGAGGTGCCGGCCGAGGCGGCGCAGCCGGAGGCCGAGCCCACGGCCGGGCCGGCGGCGTCCTGACTCCGGCGACCGGCCGGTGTCGGACACCAGGCGAACGCCCCTTGGCACGATGGTGCAGACTTCCTCGATCCCCGCTGCGGCCTGTGGGTTGAACGGTGCGACATCGTCTCGAAGGACGGGTTGACAGATCCGGTCGGTTTCTCTCTGGTGTCTGACACCGAGCGCCCTGTGCTGCGGCGGTTCCGCACGGCGCTCGTCACCGGCGGGGCCTCGGGGATCGGCGCCGCCGCGGTCGAGCTCCTGGAGACGGAGGGGATCGAAGCCCGCTCGCTGGACCTGTCGACCGGCTTCGACGTCGGCGACCCGGCCGCGTGGGAGGCCGTGGAGCCGGCCGACTTCGCCTTCCTGAACGCCGGTGTCGCGACCGGGACGCTCGAGCTCACGGAGCTCGGCGACGACGACTACCGGCGCGCGCTCGGCGCGAACGTGGACGGCGTCGTCTTCGGCACGCGACGGATGGCGCAGGTCATGGAGCCGGGCTCCGCGATCGTCGCAACCGCCTCGCTGGCGGGCCTCGTCGCGATGCCCTTCGACCCCGTGTACACGCTGACGAAGCACGCGGTCGTCGGCTTCGTCCGCGCCGTCGCCCCGCAGCTCTCCGAGCGCGGGATCGCGATCAACGCGCTGTGCCCGGGGTTCGCCGACACGCCGATCGTCGACCCGGTGCTGCGCGAGTGGATCGCCGACCGGTCGATTCCGCTGATTCCCGCGGAGACGGTCGCCGCCGCCGCCCTCGCCGTCGCGCGCTCGGGCGAGACGGGGCAGGCGTGGGTCGTCCAGCCCGGCCGGGAGCCGATCGTCTACCAGTTCCGAGGCGTCCCCGGGCCGCGATGAGCATCGAGTCCGAGCTTCGCGCCGAGTTCGGCGACGCCGTCCTCGGCGGCACGCCGCCGGAGTACCTGACCGACTTCACCCGGGCGCCGGGGACGGCCGACGCCGTCGTGCTGCCCGCGACCGCCGAGGAGGTCGCGGCGGTCCTGGCCTGGTGCTACGAGCGCGACGTGCCGGTCGTGCCGCGGGGCGGCGGGACGGGCGCCGCGGCCGGCGCCGTCCCGGACGGCGGTGTGGTCGTGGCGCTCGACCGCCTCGACCGCGTCCGGTCGTTCGAGCCCGAGCTCTGGCGGATCAACGTCGAGGCGGGCGTCCCCACGGGCCGGTTGAAGCAGCTCGTCCGCGAGAGCGGCCTGATGTTCGCCCCGGACCCGGGTGCTCCCGAGCAGTCGCAGATCGGCGGCAACATCGCGACCAACGCCGGCGGTCCGCACGCGTTCAAGTACGGCGTCGTCGGCGACTGGGTGACCGGGATCGAGGCCGCGCTTCCGCCCGGCGAGCTGGTCTCGGTCGGCGGGGCGATCCGGAAGGACGTGGCCGGCTACGACCTGAAGCGGCTCCTCGTCGGGTCGGAGGGGACGCTCGGCATCGTCACCGCCGCGTGGCTGAAGCTCATGCCGGCCCCCGAGGCCGTGCTCCCGGTGGCGGTCTTCCACCGGGGGACGCCGGAGGGCTGCGCGGCGCTCCTGCGCGTGGTCGGCAGCGGGATCGTCGCGGCCGCCCTCGACGTGCTCGACGCCGAGACGCTCGCCTGCGGCGCCGCGTCCTTCCCCGGCGGCGTGCCCGACGGGGCCGGCTTCGTGCTGCTCGCCGAGGCGGACGGCTCGCTCGCGGAGGCGGAGCGCATCCGGGACGAGCTCGTCGAGGCGGCGGGCGAGGACGCGGTCGGCGTGCACGCACCGCGGACCCGCGACGAGGTGGAGGCGTTCTGGCGCTGGCGCTCGGGACTGGCGTTCGCCGTGCTCGCCCGCCGGGGTGGGGTGGTCGCCGAGGACATCGTCGTCCCGCTCGACCGCGTCGAGGAGGCGATGGAGGAGACGCTCGCGATCGGTCGGCGGCGCGACCTCGTCGGACTGTCGTTCGGTCACGCCGGCGACGGCAACCTCCACTCGGCGTTCCTGGTTGCACCCCAGGATCCGGACGAGCTCCGTCGCGCCGCGCTCGCCGTCGACGACCTGTTCGACGTGGCCGTCCGCCTCGGCGGCTCGGTGTCCGGCGAGCACGGCCTCGGCCTGCTGAAGCGCGGCCAGCTCGCGCGGCAGTGGTCGCCGCGGGCGCTCGACCTCCACGCCGACATCAAGCGCCTCTTCGACCCGAAGGACCTGCTCAACCCGGGGAAGAAGCTCGCGCGGCCGCCCGCCGGCGAGACACACGCGCCGCTCGCGACGCGAAGCTGAGCCGGCCGCCGGCCTACCGAACCCGCTGCGATGTCCGCGGCCTGCCGGTGCGCTTGCGGTCGTCGCCACGCCGGGGCCGGCTCGACCGCGGATCGAACCCGGTGCGCTTCTCGAGCAGGAAGTCGCCGATCGCCAGCGCGTCGATTCCGCTGGCGTAGAACGTCCGCAGCGCATCGGTCGGCGAGCAGACGGCTGGCTCGCCGTCGACGTTGAAGCTCGTGTTCAGGACCGCCGGGACGCCGGTCAGCGCCTCGAATGCCTCGATCAGCTTCCGGAACGGCGGGTTCGCCTCCCGGTCGACCGTCTGGGGATGCCCGCTGCCGTCGACATGGAGGGCTGCGGGAATCGTCCGGCGGGCGACCTCGGTGCCCGGGAACGCCAGGATCATGAACTGCGATTCGTGGTCGGTCCCGAAGTACTCGGGCATCCGCTCGGCCAGGATCGACGGGGCGAAGGGCCGCCAGGGCTCGCGGACCCGGGCCTCGCGACTGACGTCGTCCCTCGTCGTGGTGCTGCGGGGGTCGGCGAGGATGCTGCGGGCTCCGAGTCCGCGCGGCCCGAGCTCCGTGCGGCCCTGGAACCAGCCGACGACCTTGCCCTCCGCGATCAGCCGCGCGGCGTCCTCGGCGATCGAGTCCGAGCGGCGGTACGGCACCTTCGCGTGGCGCAGGACGCGCTCGATCTCGTCGTTCGAGTACGACGGTCCCCAGTAGGCGTGGTCGAGCCGAACCTCCGGCCGCCGGCCGGTGCGCTCCACGTGGACCTGGAGCGCCGCGCCGAGCGCGGTTGCCGCACCGGGTGCCGCCGGCTGGACGAACAGCCGGTCGACGAACGGAAGCTCGAGGATCCGCCCGTTGCTCGAGCAGTTCAGCGCGACGCCTCCGGCGAGGCAGAGGTTGCGGAGGCCGGTTCGCTCGTGCAGCACCTCGGCGGCTCGCGCCAGCGCGGTCTCCAGCGTCAGCTGGAGCCGGGCGGCGACGTGCTCGTGGTAGCCGTTGACCGGCGGCTCGTCCGTCGACCGGGGCCTGATCTCGCTCAGCACCTCGAGCATCGCCCTGGGGTCGTAGGTCGGAAGGCCGCCGTTGTCCGCGCGGATGAACGGGAAGGGCTCGTCGCCGGGGTCGCCGTACGCGGCGAGCCCCGCCACCTTCTCCTCGTCACCGTGGGGACGGAAACCGAGGGCGACCGTGAACCGCTCGTACATCTCTCCCCAGCTCCGCGTGCCGTCGACGTCCTCGAGTACCTCCAGGTGCGATCGCCGCCCGACACCGAGCAGCCCGGCGCCCCTGCCGCCGGTGTCGAGCGAGATCACGTTCGCCTCCTCGAACGGCGAGACCAGAAACGCCGATGCCGCCTGCGCCAGAGGGCGTTCGACGAGCTCCACCCGGTCGCGGTCGGCCCAATCGGCCACGGGCCGGCCCGCGTGGCCCCCGAGGTGTGCCCCGAGACGAGCGAGGAAGCGCCGCCCCGCGGACCGCGGGCGGTCGTAGCCGACCGCGAACGCGTCGACGTCCTCGAGTGCGCAGCCGGCCTGGTCGAGGCACCAGGCGATCGTTCCCGCGGGCGCCGGCTCGTACGGATGCGCGTCGGCGTTGAGCCGCGGCGCTTCGACCGCCCCCGCCAGGTGCCCGCCGACGAGGATCGCGGCCGCGCTGTCGCGGTCCCGCGGGTCGCTGACGCCGAGGACGATCATCCGCCGTCCGTCGCCTCGCAGCGCAGGGAATCCAAGCCTCTCCGTGTCAAAACGCCCGCTCGATTCTTCCCGGGCGCATCCGGCTGAAACCTTGCCGAGAACCGCCGCTTCGCCCAAATTGCGCGAGACGAAATCAGCGCTTTCGGATCGTCCGACCTCACGCTTCGTTAGAGTTGCGAAGCTGTCAGTCGCTTCAAGGGGGGTCTCACAACGTGCGCCTGCATCGGCGCCAGTTCGCCGTCGGTCCGCGTCCGGTGGAAGAGCTGGACGGGTGGGAGATTTCACGGCTCGCTCCCGATCTGTACCTGAGCCGCTGCCCGACGCTCCCGGTGCGGAACGTCGGCGGCGACGAGGTGCTCGGCCTCGCCGTCCCGTCCGACGACAGCGGTCGTCGGGACTCGTGGGCGGGCCGGTTCGTCGTGATCCGCGACGGGGTGCTCGAGATGGACCCGACCGGCCTGCTGGGGGTGTTCTCCCGGGACGTCGCCGGCGAGCGCTGGATCTCGAGCAGCCCTGAGCTCCTCCGCGGTCTCACGCCGGAGCTCGAGTCGCCGGGGCAGCGGTTGCGGTGGGCGGTGGAGGGGAACGAGTGGTTCGCCCCGCCGTTCTCCGGCGTCGATTCGATGACGCGCCTGCTCCCGTCCCAGCGCATCAGGTTGACCGACGGGGTCGTCGAGCCGAAGGCGCTGCTGCCTTCCCCGACCGAGGGCGACCCGATCGCCGACGCCGAGCGCCGTCTGCGGCGCATCGTCCGTGAGCTCTCGGAGCTCGGACCGCTGTGGGTGGCGCTGACCTCCGGGCGCGATTCCCGTCTCGTGCTGGCCGCGTGCCTCGCCGAGGGGATCGAGCCGGTGACGTTCACCTTCGACCGGGCTCCCGACGCCGAGTACCCGGTCTCGGCGAGCGATCGCGAGCTCGCGCCACGGCTCGCCGAGTTGGCGGGGCTCGAGCATCGGATGATCGAGCCGAAGCCGTACGACCCCGAGGCCGCGTCGCTCTTCGACCGGCACTGCTGCTTCCACTCGGTCGGCGCCCAGCGCTACGAGATCGTCCACGGGCAGTGGGACCTCGTTCCCGCCAATGCGATCGTGGTCAGCGGCGGCGTGTTCGAGGCCGGGCGCGCGTACTACCGCATCCACCAGCCTCCGGTTCCGGCGGTCTGGATGCAGTGGGTTCGGGACACGCCCCAGGACCTCGAGTACAGCGACCGGCTCTACATCGAGCAGCGGCTCGCCGGCTGGCTGTCCAGCGCCGAGCAGGCCGGTGACCTCACCGGACGCGTGCGCATCTGCCCCGCCAACTGCGCGCAGCTGCTCGCGTCGTTCCTGACGCTGCCCGTCGACGTCAGGGCGCGCGGCGCGCACCACACCCAGTTGATCGAACGCATGGCACCGGAGCTCGCGGCGGTGCCGTTCAACCCCCGGCCGGTCGGCCAGCGCATCCGTGCGCGGTGGAACCGGGAGGCGGCGCTCGTCCACTATCACCGGAGCGTCCCCCGGTACGCGGGCGCGCGGGCGGCGGCGGTCTCGCGGCGGCTGCACGACTGGATCAGGACCGTCGCGATGAGCACCACCGGCGCCCTGCTCAGCCTGTCGACGGGCGCGCTGTAGCCGCCGGACGCGTCCGGCCACGCCGGTCCGAGGGACAGTCCCTAAGGGACTGTCCCCCGGACCGCGTGCGCTCCGGCCGGGGGACAGTCCCTAAGGGACTGTCCCCCCCGCGACTGGGCAGACCGTCGGGAAGAGAACTAACGGCGCGCTGTTCAGCCTGTCGACCGGCGTGCTGTAGGCGCCGGGCGCGGCCGGCTGAGCCTGGCCCGGGGGACAGTCCCTAAGGGACTGTCCCCCGGAGGCGCCGCGTGGTTTCGCAGACCGCGAGGGCCTCGCCGAGTCGCAGCCGGAGCCGGTGCGCCTCTCCGATGCGCCGCTCGAGCTTCTCGATCGCCTCGCTCGTCTCCTCGATCCAACCGCCGAGACCGGCGATCACCGAGGCCAGCTCGTCCGTCGAGAGCGTCTCCGCGGCGGTGGCGGTCTCGACGAGCGCGAGCAGCTCCTTCATCTGGTCGCGCGTCAACCCGAGCGGCTTCATGCTCTTGAGGATCGCCACGCGCTTCAGATCGCCCTCCGAGTAGAGCCGGAAACCGCCTGCCGTCCGGCGCGACGGCACGAGCAGCCCGATCTCCTCCCAGTAGCGCAGGGTGCGCAGGCTCAGACCGACCCGCTCGGCTGCCTCGCCGATCTGCACGGCATCGCCCAGAAGGGCTGCGTGCTCTCTCTCCCCGGCCGTGCTCATCGGATCAGCCGAACCTCCAGGTCTCGCCCGCAGCGAACTCCTTCAGGATCCGCCGGCTGACGACCATGCGGTGCACCTCGTCGGGGCCGTCGTAGATCCGGCCCGCCCGCGCCGCCGCCAGCATCGCCGCCAGCGGGGTGCGGTCGGTCAGGCCCAGGGCGCCGTGCACCTGCACCGCCCGGTCGATCACCTCGTTCAGCGCCCGCGCGGCGTAGAACTTGATCAGGGAGATCTCGACTCGCGCCTCGTCGCCGGCGTCGATCTTCCGCGCGGCGTCGAGCGTCATCAGCCGGCAGGCCTGGATCTCGGCGGCCGAGTCGGCGATCCACCCCTGCACCGTCTGCTTCTCGGCGAGCGGGCCGCCGAACGCCTCCCGCCCGAGCGCGTACGAGCACATCAGCTCGAACGCGCGCTGCATCTGCCCGAGCCAGCGCATCACGTGGTGGATCCGGCCCGGCCCGAGCCGCTTCTGCGCGATCCGGAAGCCGTCACCCGGCTCCCCCAGCACGTTCTCGACCGGCACGCGCACGCCCCGGTAGCGCACCTCGCAGTGCGTCGACCAGCCACGGCCGCGGTGGCCGAGCACCGGGATCGCCCGCACCACCTCCACCCCCGCCGTGTCGGTGGGAACCAGGATCTGCGACGCCCGCCGGTGCGGCTCCGCCTGCGGGTCGGTGACCGCCATCACGATCGCGAACGCCGCCCCCTCCGCCCCCGACGAAAACCACTTGTCCCCGTCGATCACCCACTCCTCACCCTCACGCACCGCCCGCGTCTGCAGCATCGTCGGATCCGACCCCGCCACCGCCGGCTCGGTCATCGAGAAAAACGACCGCACCTCACCCGCCACCAACGGCAGCAGAAACCGCCGCTTCTGCTCCGCCGTCCCGAACAGATGCAGGATCTCGCCGTTGCCCGCATCCGGCGCCTGACAGTTGAACACCAACTGCGCAGACGACGAACGACCGATCTCCTCGTTCAAATGCGCATAGTGCAAAAACCCCTTCCCCGTCCCGCCCGCCGCCGGCGGCAGATGCGGCGCCCACAACCCCGCCCGCCGCGCACGCCCCCGCAACTCCGCGATCAACCCCTCCTCACCAGCCTCCAACCCCGCCTCATTCGGATACACATGCTCCTCCATGAACACCCGATAGCGCGCGCGGTCCTCGGAGTAGTCCATGCGGCTAGCATCGCAGGTCGCATGAAGCTCGGCTTCTACATGGGCTACGCGCCGCCGGGGACGAACCCGCTCGAGCTGGTCGAGCTCGCGCAGGAGGCCGAGCGGCTCGGCTACGACTCGGCGTGGGCCGCCGAGGCGTGGGGGACGGACGCGGTCACGGTGCTCTCCTGGCTTGCCGCGACGACCTCCACGCTGAAAATCGGCTCGGCGATCATGCAAATCCCCGCCCGGACGCCCGCCGCGACGGCGATGACCGCCGCGACGCTCGACCTG
>Ga0070741_10003903_pt1 | contig 35830 bp, 31 predicted proteins | sample Coa_R1_4_FD_66440 | JGI IMG/M metagenome (GOLD analysis project Ga0070741, IMG submission 66440) | Surface soil microbial communities from Centralia Pennsylvania, which are recovering from an underground coalmine fire - Coalmine... | ecosystem: Environmental > Terrestrial > Soil > Unclassified ... | reverse complement strand
ACCGTCAACCCGCGGCTGTTCCCCGAACAGATCGCCTGGATCATCAATCACGCCCAGGACCGCGTGGTGATGACCGACATCACCTTCGTGCCCATTCTGGAAAAAATCGCCGACAAGCTTTCCAGTGTCGAGCGCTATGTCGTGCTCACCGACAAAGCCCATATGCCGGAGACCACGTTGAAGAACGCGGTCGCCTATGAGGACTGGATCGGCGAAGTCGACGGCGACTTCAAATGGAAAACCTTCGACGAAAATACCGCAGCCGCGATGTGCTACACGTCCGGCACCACGGGCGATCCCAAGGGCGTCTTGTATTCGCATCGCTCCAACGTGCTGCACGCGCTGATGGCCAATACCGGCGATTCGCTTGGCGCCTGCGCCAGCGACACAATGCTGCCGGTGGTCCCGCTGTTCCACGCCAACAGCTGGGGCATCGCATTCTCGGCACCGTCGATGGGGACCAAGCTGGTGATGCCCGGGCCCAAGCTCGACGGCGCTTCCGTCTTCGAGCTTCTGGACACCGAAAAGGTCACCCATACCGCGGGCGTGCCGACGGTGTGGCTGATGCTGCTCAATCACATGGCCACCAACAAGCTGAAGCTGCCGCATTTGCGCTTTGTCGTGTGCGGCGGCTCGGCGATGCCGCGCTCGATGATCAAGGCCTTCAACGATATGGGCGTCGTGGCGCGACATGCCTGGGGCATGACCGAGATGAGCCCGATCGGCACGCTCGCCGCTCTCAAGCCGCCCTACAACGAGCTGACCGGCGAGAAAGCGCTCGACATCCTGCAGACCCAGGGGTATCCGCCGTTCGGCGTGCAGATGAAAATTACCGATGATGCCGGCAAGGAAATCGCATGGGACGGCACGACTTTCGGCCGCCTGAAGGTTTCGGGACCAGCGGTCGCCAAAGCCTATTTCCGCGTCGACACAAACATTCTCGACGACAATGGATTTTTCGACACCGGCGACGTCGCCACCATCGATTCTGACGGCTATATGCGGATCACCGACCGCTCCAAGGATGTGATCAAGTCCGGCGGCGAGTGGATCTCATCGATCGACCTGGAAAATCTTGCGGTCGCGCATCCGGCGGTGGCGGAAGCTGCCGTGATCGGCCTGCATCATCCCAAATGGGACGAGCGTCCCCTGCTCATCGTCCAGCTCAAGCAGGGCCAGAACGCGAGCCGCGAGGACATTCTGAAATTCATGGACGGCAAGATCGCCAAATGGTGGATGCCCGACGACGTCGTGTTCGTCGATGGTATTCCGCATACCGCGACCGGCAAGATCCTGAAGACCGCGCTGCGCGAGCAATTCAAGGCCTACAGTTTTCCGGGGACATAAGGATTTGGCCCCAAATGGTCTGATAACGTTGCGGCCCATTTGTACACCTCCCTTGAATTCGGCCGGGCTTCGTGGTCTCAAGCGGGCTCATCGAGCCCGGCCGGTTCCGCCCGGCTGTTACTAACCCGGTCAATAAGGCCAAGAGCAGCGCCCATGGCCCGCAGGTTTTCTGCGCCCTATCTATCGGAGCCCGTGTCAGGCCTGGCGTCATGGTCACGCAACCTGGCGGTATTCGCCGTGGTTGCGGTCCTGGTCTCGATCCTCATCGTCCGCTTTGGCTTTCTTGAAATCAAACCGGCGCTCGCGACTTTCTTTGGCGCGCTCGCCATTGCGGGCGTCTCCATTCTGCTCGGCCTGATCGGTGCGGCCGCAATCTGGCAAAGCGGCGCACGCGGCATGAGCCGCATCCTGCTGGCATTCCTGATCAACGCTGTCTTGCTCGCCTATCCGGCCTATTTGGCCGTGCAATACCGCAGGCTGCCGCCGATCCACGACATCACGACCGACCCGATCGATCCGCCGCGATTTGAGGCCCTGGCGCGCTTGCGTAGCGGCGACGGCGCTAATCCTGCGGTCTATGCCGGCCTCTACTCGGCCGAGCAACAGCGAACCTCCTATCCCGACATCGAAACGGTGGAGCTCGAACTCCCGGTGCAGCGCGCCTATGAGATCACCTTGCAGCTCGTCACCAAGCGCAAATGGCTGATCATCGACGAGCGTCCTCCGCAGCCGCCGCGCCGGGTCGGCCGGATCGAGGCGGTGGCGCGCACGCCGATCATGGGATTCCGCGAGGACGTGTCGATCCGCGTCACGCCCGACGATGAGGATTCGCGCGTCGATATCCGTTCGGCCTCGCGCTATTTCGAGAGCGACCTCGGCAGCAACGCGGCGCGCGTGCGCAAGCTGATCGACGATCTCAACACCGCGGCCGACGCCGACGCGTTGAAACCGGCAAAGAAGACGGCGCCTGCGCCTCAGAAGACGCCGGCGAAGACCGTGAAGAAGTAACCGTTCAGGACGCGGCCAGCCTGTAGGTGCCGCCGATCACCGGATCGCCGTCGGTTGCGGCAATGCCGCGTCCGACCAGATCCTCCAGATGCGCAAGCACGGAATAGCCGGCCGCATTCATCAGCCGCGGATCAATGCCGATATAGATCGCGCGCACGATGGTCGGGATATCCGCCTCGCCTTTCGCAAGCCGATGCAGGATCGAGGCTTCGCGCGCCTGACGGTGACGGATCAGGAAGCGCACGTAACGCGCCGCATCGGGAATTTCCGGACCATGGCCCGAGAAGTAAAGGTCCTCAGGCCGCTGGCTAAGCTTTTCCAGCGAGGCCATGTAGTCGACCATCGACCCATCCGGCGGCGCGACGATCGAGGTCGACCACCCCATCACGTGATCGCCGACGAACAGAAACTTTTGTTCGGGCCAGGCGAAGGCCAGATGGTTGGCGGTGTGGCCCGGCGTCGCAACCGTCTCGAGCCTCCAGCCGTCGCCTTCGATGACGTCGCCATCGCTGATCTGGATGTCGGGCCGAAAGTCGCGGTCGGCGCCGGACTCTGGATTGTGCTTCTCGCTTTCGAAGCGCGGCCGCGAGGCGCGATGCGGGCCCTCGGCATAGACAGGCGCGCCGGTGGCCTGTTTGATCCGCGGCGTATTGACCGAATGGTCGCGATGGGTGTGGGTCACGAGAATATGCGTCACGGTCTCGCCGGCTACGGCCTCAAGCAACGCTTTCGCATGGGCTTCATCGCCAGGACCGGGATCGATGATCGCGACCTTGCCGCGACCGACGATGTAACTCACCGTGCCCGTGAAGGTGAACGGCGACGGATTGTTGCAGAGGATGCGTCGCACGTCCGGCCGGACTTCCTCGACCACGCCGGGTTGAAGCGGAAAGTTGCGGTTGAACGGGACGTCGTCGGTGTCGGCCATTTTTCTTCCTGATTGGAGCGGCTTTAACCGCTCCTCATGCTGAGGAGGCCCGAAAGGGCCGTCTCGAAGCATGAACAAATTCGATTTCCGTGGCCATCCTTCGAGACGCCCGCGAAGCGCGGCCTCCTCAGGATGAGGTCGGAGCCTTACATAAACGCCTGAATGCCGGTGATGGCCCGCCCCAGGATCAGGGCATGAACGTCATGCGTACCCTCGTAGGTATTCACCGTCTCGAGGTTCGCGGTGTGCCGCATCACGTGATATTCGATCTGGATGCCGTTGCCGCCGTGCATGTCGCGCGCGGTGCGGGCGATGTCGAGCGCCTTGCCGCAATTGTTGCGCTTGACGATGGAGATCATCTCCGGGGCCATCTTGCCCTCGTCCATCAGCCGCCCGACGCGCAATGAGGCCTGCAAGCCCAATGCGATTTCCGTCTGCATGTCGGCGAGCTTCTTCTGCACCAATTGGGTTGCTGCCAAGGGCTTGTTGAACTGCCTGCGGTCGAGCGTATATTGCCGCGCGCGATGCATGCAGTCTTCGGCCGCGCCCATCGCGCCCCAGGAAATGCCGTAGCGGGCGCGATTGAGACAGCCGAACGGTCCCTTGAGGCCGGAGACGTTGGGGAGCAGCGCGCTTTCGGGCACCTCGACCCCGTCCATCACGACTTCGCCTGTCACGGAGGCGCGTAGCGACAGCTTGCCGCCGATCTTCGGCGCCGAAAGTCCCTTCATGCCTTTTTCGAGGATGAAGCCGCGGATCTGGTTGTTGTGTTCGGCGGACTTCGCCCAGATCACGAACACGTCGGCGATCGGCGCGTTGGAGATCCACATCTTGGAGCCGCTCAGACGGTAACCGTCGGAGGTCTTCTCCGCGCGGGTCTTCATGCCGCCGGGATCGGAACCGGCATCGGGCTCGGTCAGGCCGAAACAGCCGACCCACTCGCCGGTCGCGAGCTTGGGCAGATATTTCTTGCGCTGGTTCTCGTCGCCATAGGCGTAGATCGGGTGCATCACCAGCGAGGACTGCACCGAATTCATCGAACGGTAGCCGGAATCGACGCGTTCGATCTCGCGCGCCACCAGGCCATAAGCGACGTAGCTGGCGTTGGCGCAGCCATACTCTTCCGGCAGCGTGATGCCGATGAGCCCGAGTTCGCCCATTTCATGGAAGATATCGCGATCGACCTTCTCTTCCAGATAGGCCTTGGTGACTCGCGGCAGCAGCTTGTCCTGCGCGTAGGCGCGCGCGGTATCGCGGATCATCCGCTCATCTTCGGTCAACTGGTCGTCGAGCAGGAACGGGTCGTCCCATTGAAAATTGACGGGAGCCGGTTTGTCCTTGGCCTGAGGGCGCACGCTCATGGAAAATCCTTTCACAAAGATGCCTTTATTTTAAAACGATCGGCAAGGAAGCGCAATTGCACCTCCCTCGCCCATTTCGAGATGCGAAATGAGCAAGGCCTGTGTGCGATGTGCCTGCGACAACTCGTCATCAGCCGGCGACGTCAGTTTTCAAGCTGCTCGTTCGATACGATCTCGATGCCGAATCCGGAAAGCCCCTTGTAGTCGTGCAATGACGACGTCAGGTTCCGGATCGAGGTGACGCCGAGATCGCGCAGGATCTGCGCGCCGACGCCGACCTCGCGCCATTGCTTGTTGCGATCGGCCTCCGCAGTCTTTTCCTCCGGCAAGGGAGCAACCGGGACGCCGGCAGCACCATCGCGCAGGTAGACCAGAACGCCGCTACCGTTTTTCTTGAAATGCTCCAGCACCGATTTCATCTGCTTCGGCCCGGTGAAGACGTCCCGCACAATGTTGGGCTTGTGGAACCGCGTCAGCACCTTTCTACCGTCACCGACGCCGTTATAGACAAACGCCACGTGGGCAATGGAATCGAACGGCGAGCGGTAGGCGAAACCCTGCATCGGCCCGATGGGGCTATCGATGCTGAAGGTCGAAACGCGTTCGATCAGCTTCTCGCGCCCCTGGCGGTAGGCGATCAGCTCTGCAATCGTGACATGCTTGAGCTTGTGGGCCTTGGCGAATTCGGCCACCTGCGCGCCCTTCATCACCGACCCGTCGTCGTTCATCAATTCGCTGATGACGCCGACCGGCGGCAGGCCGCTCAACCTGCACAGGTCGACCGCGGCTTCCGTATGGCCCGAGCGCAGCAGCACCCCGCCGTCGCGGGCGATCAGCGGAAACACGTGGCCGGGCCGGGCGAAATCGTTGGCGCCGACATTCGGATTGGCCAGCGCCCGGCAGCAGGAGGCGCGTTCTTCCGCCGAAATCCCGGTGCCGCCGTCCGGCTTGTAGTCGATCGAGACGGTGAAGGCGGTGGTGTGGCTGGAATCGTTATGCGCCACCATGGGATCGAGCCGCAGGCGGCGCGCGTCTTCCTGGGTGATCGGCGCGCAGACGATGCCGGAGGTGTGGCGGATGATGAACGCCATCTTCTCGGGCGTGCATAGCGAGGCGGCGACGATCAGATCGCCCTCGCCTTCGCGATCGTCGTCGTCGGTGACGACGACAAGCTCGCCCTGGGCAAAGGCAAACAGAACTTCCTGGATTGGGTCAGCCATATCGGTCTCTTGAGGGTCTCTCGCTACAGGGATCGTGCATTTAGCCCGGCAACGGGCTGCCTGCCAGCGTCATGACGCAGATCAGACCTGCCCGGTCCATCGAAAACTGCAACCTTCCGCACGGAGGTGAGCTGCACGGGGCCAGCGAGGGCGGGGCTGGCGATGCCGCCATCCCAATTGGTTTCGACAAATACATATCGGGTGTGTGTCACAGCGATCTCCTTTCCGGTAACCGACACGTCACCCAAGGCGATCACGTGCGCGCCAACCCTGCATTGACGCCGGGAATGGCTCGCGCGTTCTCTTTCATCCGGACTTTGACCGTCGGCTCAGGCATCTCACCTGATCTGCTCGACCCTTCTTTCAAAGACGACTTTCAAAGAAGGCGCTCGCGGGCTCGCAGCGAGAGGCTGCATACCGCCGGTAGGGAATTTCACCCTGCCCTGAGAACGGCCGCATGCTGCATCCCGCGACGAAATCCGTCAATGGCGAACTAGAGCTCCGATTCCGAAGTTCGCAAGCTGTTCGGGCGGCCTCTGATGCGAACTCCGGAATCAAAGGAGCTCTAGCAACTATGGTTTTCTAGTGCGGCCCTAAATTTGAAGCTCCTATAACGAACCCGCGGCGAAATTGATAGGAGCTTCAAATTCGCCGCACTAGGGCAGCGGCCCGCGCACGAGTGGGCTTTCTCACCAATTGTTTAAAACAAACGGAGAAACGCACGCGACCGCCGCTCTTCCTCACCTCACCGCGAACGGCGCCTGATAGGGCCGACCGAACGGCACGCCGTTGATCACGGTCTGCACCGGCTTCAACTGCACCTTGCCGTCGCGCTTGTTGTTGCGGGTGTCGACGAAGGTGACGGGGCCTTCCACGACGTCCATGATCGAGACGTCGCCGGGTGCGCCAATCTGAAGCGTGCCGATCTTGGGCGCGCGGTTGATGACCTTGGCCGGCGCGATGGTCGCCATCGCCACCACCTGCTCGAGCGAGAAACCCAGCGCCATGAACTTTCCCATGACGTTGGGCAAATACGGGATACCCGGCGCATTGCCGGAGAAAACGTGGATGTCAGAGGACAGCGTATCCGGCGTCGCGCCTGCTGGAATCGCGACTTCCGCCACCGTGAAATCGAAGCTGCCGCCGCCATGGCCGACGTCGAAGATCACGCCGCGCTGCTTGGCGGCGAGCGCCGCCGGCAAGAGCTTGCCGTCCTGCACGATGTTGGTGAAGGCACCGGCCATGTTCGGCGCGCCGGAATAGCTGTGGGTGAGGACGTCGCCGGGCCGCAGCAGATTGAGAATGTCGCTCATCAATTGCGGCGTCTCGACGCCGCCGATATGCACCATCATCCTGGCCGGCCAGCCGCACATCTCGCAGGCCTGGATGCCGCGCTTGAGCGGCTCGATGCCGTGCTTGAAGATGACGTTCTCCGACATCCGAACCTTGACGCCGATCAGGAAGTCCTGGTTCTCCGCAAGCCCCATCGCGCAAGCCTCCACCTGCGCATTGTCGATGTTGTAGAGCTCGGCGACCGGGAACGCCGACAGCCCGTTATTGGCGATGTGGAGGAACGCGTACATCCGCGCCCGCGTCTGCGCGACGATGAAGCGGCGCAGCGCCGCGAGATTGTTGACGCCAGCATCGCCCGCCGACACCACGGTCGTGGTGCCCTGGAATTGCACGAGTTCGTCGGCGGGAATGCCGATCGCCGAGCCGTAGGGGTAGACGTGGCAATGCAGGTCGACCAGGCCGGGCGTGACGAGTTTTCCGGATGCGTCGATGGCCTTCAAAGCGCGCGCGGCGGGAATGTCCGCCTCGACCGCTTCGATCACGCCCCAGCGAATGCCGATGTCGCGTTTGCCCCGGAGCGACTGGCTCGGATCGAGCACGTCACCGCCCTTGATCACGAGATCGAATTTGTCGTTCGGCCCCATCGCGGCGAGCGCCGGCGACATCGACAACGCGGCGGCGGCCGTACCGGCCAGGAAATGACGGCGTGACAGTTCGGACATGTTGGCGTTCTCCCCAAATATAGCTTTTCTTATAGCTTGATGATGCGATGGCTCGAGCATTTGCGCAAGCCGCAGACCGCGCCTGCGTCAACGCGGCTGGCCGGGAAAATGTCATTGGCATAATCTCTCAAAAGGGCCGCAGAGCCCAAACGGGAGACGCTCAATGATCCGCCTTCGCTTGCTCGCTGTCACACTGGGATTCTTCGCCTCCGGTACGGTCTTTGCGGCCGACCTGCCGCGCGCCAAGCCGGAAGAAGTCGGCATGTCGAGCGAGCGGCTGGCGCGGATCGGCGAGGTGCTGAAAGCCGATATAGCTGCCGGGCGCATTCCCGGCGCGGTGATCGCGATCGCCCGGCATGGCAAGCTCGTCGCGCTCGACGCCCATGGCTGGCGCGACAAGGCGGCCGGCGTCGCCATGACCACCGACACTATCTTCAACATCGCCTCCATGACCAAGCCGATGGTGACCGTTGGCGCCCTGATGCTCTACGAGCGCGGCCAGCTCCTGATCGGCGATCCCCTGTCGAAGTATTTTCCGAAATTTTCGAACATGAAGGTCGCCGCGCGCGACGCCAATGGCGAACCAACGGCTGAGACCGTGCCGGCCGTCAGGCAGATCACGATCCAGGACCTGATGCGTCACACCTCCGGAATCATCTATGGCGGCCGCGGCAATACGCTGGTGCACAAGATGTACCCGGCCGGCAGCGGCGATGCGTCACGCGAATATGACGGCGCCGCTTTCGTCGACAAGCTCGCCTCGCTTCCCCTGCTCTATCAGCCGGCAACCGTCTGGGATTACGGCTTTGGCCTCGACCTGCTTGGTCTCACCATCGAAAAAATCAGCGGCCAGGCGCTCGGGCAATATCTCAAGGCCAGTCTCTTCACGCCGCTTGGCATGAACGATACGGGCTTTGCGATCTCGCCCGACCAGGCGGCGCGCTATGCGAGGCCGCTGCCAAACGATCCCGACACCGGCAAGCCGCAGGCGCGCAGCCCCGAACTGACGCAGCCGCTGAAGTTCGAATGCGGTGGCGGCTGCGCCGCTTCGACGGCTTCGGATTACTTGCGCTTTGCGATGATGCTGATGAACCAGGGCCGCAGCGGCGAAGCGCGCCTGCTCGGTCCGCGCACCGTCGCTTATATGCTCTCGGATCAGCTCGGCCCCAACATCAAGAACCTGATCGGCAATGCCGACCCGACGCGCGCAGATTACGGCTTCGGCCTCGGGCTTGCCGTGCGCACAACGCCTGGCGTCGTCAAGATGATGGGTTCGATCGGACAGTTCTCGTGGCCCGGCGCGAGCGGCACCGACTGGTGGGCCGATCCCAAGGAAGAACTCGCGGTGGTCTACATGTCGGCCGCGCCCGGCCCCCTTCGCTGGCACTATCGGCAAGTGATCAACGCGCTGGTCTATCAGGCAATCGTCGACTGATTTTTCTGCAATGGCGCGGAACGTTTTCCAAGCTGAACCGCTGTTCAGAATTCTCTCCAAAATACCGCGGAACGTTCCTTCCTCCCGTGAAGTTTAATCTTCACCTCGAAGGAGGAGGACAACATGAAGAAGCTTGCTTACGTCATCGCTGCTATCAGTGCGATCGCGATCGCGGCGCCGTCGATTGCCAACGCCGAGACCGTCGTGATCAAGCATCGTGATCATATGCATCGTGATCAAATGCACCGCGATTGGCACCACGCCTGGCATCGTGACCACGGCTGGCGTCATCACAACGACAGGACGGTGATCATCAAGAATCACCGCCATGAAGGCTAAGGCGCCACGCAGTTCAAGGCCGACACAGGAATGGCCCCGCTGGTATCACCGGCGGGGCCACTCTCTCTTTTCAGTTAGATGAGGCTTAATCCCAGGCCGGCTTAATCCCAAGCCGGCGCAAAGCCCGGCGATACGCAGCGGCGGTCTTTGGGCAGATTTGCGATCGCCTGGCGGTCTTCGTCGTCAAGCCCGAGGCTCAGCGCCTCGAGATTGGCGCGCTGGCTCTCAGGCCGCGAAGCCTTCGGGATCGCAGCCACGCCGTCCTGATCGAGCAGCCATTTCAGCGCAACCTGAGTGGCGCTCGCGCCATGCTTCTTGCCGATTGCAATCAGCGTGTCGTTGGTTGCCGCCCGTCCCTGCACGAGCGGACAATAGGCCACCAGCGGAATCGATTTTGTAGCGAGATATTTGCGCAGCGGAGTCTGGTCGAGCATCACATGATATTCGACCTGGTTGCAGGCGACCGGCGCCTTGATCTCTTCGACGACTTTTTTCAGCAGCGCGACGTTGAAGTTGGCGACGCCGATGGCGCGCGTGCGGCCGTCCTGTTTCAGCTTCATCAGCGTTTCGAACATCGCGGGCAAGTTCATGTTCGGCGCCGGCCAATGCACGAGATAGAGATCGATCCGATCCAGTCTCAACTTCTTCAAACTGGCATCGAAGGCGCGGCGGATCGCATCCGGCGAAAGATTCTCGTTCCAGACCTTGGTCGTGACGTGCAGGTCCTTGCGCGCGATTTTCGAGGCGGCAATCGCAGCGCCAATCGCTTCCTCGTTGCCGTACATTTCAGCCGTGTCGATGTGGCGATAACCGAGCGCGAGCGCGCTTTCGACCGCCGCGCGGCAGGCATCGCCTTGCATGCGAAAGGTACCGAGCCCAAGTCGCGGCAGGCTGATGCCCTGGGTTTGCAGGTTTTCCATTGAGATGGACTCCGAAAGATCAGCAGCCTCGCGTCGGACCGCTTTCAGAAATGAGGTAGGTGAATTGTTCGCGAGATAACGACCCGCCGCTGATAATGTGCTCGCGCGGCAGCATTCAAATCAAGATGACGTCACCGGACAGGCTTATCGCTTCCAGTTGCAAATGCCGCCGGTCCTGCAGGGCCAGACCTGAATGCGGGTATCCCGTGCTTGCGCTTCCATCGGATTGCGCCCGTGAAGCGCGACCAGCGCGTGCGGCTTGTGCGGAGCCGGCCGTTCGGCGCGCGCGTGAGCCATGCGCGTATGAGGAGTTCTGTTCGCGCGCGCGGCGCTGGCAGCGGGTCTGCTCTGGTCGGCAACCTGATCGTCCTCGGCATGAACTGTCTGCACGGCCACGGTCTTGGGATCGACCACCAATTGCGCGTTGGCCTGCGCGGGGTTGGCGCCGCGATCAATCGTGACGTCCAGCGGGCCCGGCGTAAAGCTGGCGGCAGGGCCGAGCGGCCTCGGCGACAGCACGGCCTTGGAGAGATCGAGATTGAGGAATTCGCCGGGGCTATAAGGCTGCGCAGCCGCAAGACCGCTCCATGCGAGCGCCGCCACGCCCAAAACCGCCAAGCCCCTGGCAGCCAACAATACGCGATTCAAGACCATGAAGGCCTCCCTCAGCCGATCGCCCGCCCGAGGAGATTATCTAGGAAATAAAGCCCTCAATTCCAGTGGAATTGGCAGGCAAGGTTACCGCGCCAAAGCCTTTATCCCCCGCATTTCCTCTCAACTTTTCGATGGTTCCCACGACGGAGGGCTTGCTGTATAGGGTGCAACTGCCGGGTAAAATCATGTCTTGTCGTGTTGGCTGAAAGGACTGCCATGCCCGCTGCGTCGTTTTTGACCCGCCTGCCGCTCGCTTTATTCGCAATCCTGCCGCTTGTGACGGCAGCGCCAAAGGCGAGCGCCGACGACAAGGTGCTGCGGGTGGGGACGCTCAAACTCATTCACGGCATCACGCCCTACTTCTACGAAAAATTCGCGCCACCCGGCTACAAGATCGAAGTCATTCCCTTCGAGAGCCCGACCGACGGCAAGAATGCTGTGCTGACCGGCACCGTCGATACCTGCATCCACGGCATTGCGTCCTTCCTGCTTGGAGCAGCGGCCGGAGAGCCGATCGTGGTTGTCGCCGGCGCCACCAATCGCGGCATGGCCATCGTTGCCGATGCCAAATCCGACATCAAGACGGTCAAGGACCTCAAGGGCAAGCGCGTCGCAATCTGGCCCGGTTCGACGCAAGAGGTGGTCATCCTCGAGCGCCTGAAGGCCGAAGGCTTGTCGGTCAAGGACATTCAGCCGATCCGGCTGTCGTTCAGCGATATGCCGGCGGGGCTCGCCCGCGGCGATATCGATGCCTATGTCGGCGCCGAGCCCGGTCCCGGCATCAGCCTCGCCAACGGCACCGGCCGGCTGGTCGAATATCCCTATTCGACGCCGATCGGCTCGCTCAACATGATCCTCTCGGCCAGCGAAAAGATGATCAAGGAAAATCCCGAGCGGCTGAAGATGATCATCGAGATGCACAAGAAGGCGACCGACTATGCCATGGCGCATCCGGAGGAGATGGTCGAGGTCGCGATGCAGAAACTCGGCCAGCAGCGCCCATCGATCGAAAAGGCTGTGCCGAACGTCGAACTGACCTGGAAGATCGACCAGACCTTCATCGACCGCGCCAAGGCCTATAGCGAGTTGATGGTCGAGAAGAAACAGGTTCGCCAGGCCCCCGACCTGACGCACGCCATCACCGAACAGTTCATGTAAGCTGATCACGTGAGTGACCACGCCACCACCCTGCCCGACAGCGCACAAAGCCTGCCGGCCGCTGCCGCCGCGCGCCGAAGGCGCGAGCGGCTGGAGATGCTGCGTGCCATCGTCCTCGGCGCGGGCTTTCCGCTCCTCCTGATCCTGGTTTGGGACCGCGCCGTTGCCATGACCGGCACGCGGCTGATACCCAGCCCGTATCAGGTCGCGGTGATGATGTACGACTTCACCTTCGGCGGAATTTACGACGACGCCTTCAGCGGCACGATCCTGACCCATATCTGGAAATCGATGCAGCGCGTCTACGGCGGTTTCCTGCTCGCCGCCGCGATCGGCATTCCCCTAGGCATGATGCTCGGGCGCATCAAGGTGCTGCGGCAACTGCTCGACCCCACGATCTCGGTCCTGCGTCCGATCCCCGTCACGGCATGGCTGCCGCTGTCGATGATCTTCTTCGGCCTCGGGCCGAATGCGGCAATCTTCCTCGTCTTCCTCGGCGCATTCTATCCGATCCTCCTGAACACCATGTTCGGCGTGCGCTCGATCGATCCAAAACTGTTCGAGGCAGCTTCCATGCTCGGCTGCACCGGCCCCTCGCTGTTCCGGCAGATCGTGCTGCCGGCCTCGCTGCCGGCTATCTTCAATGGCTTGCGGATCGCGCACGGCTTCGCCTGGATCCTGATCGTGGTCGGCGAGATGACGGGCGTGCCGACTGGCCTCGGTTCGGTCGTGATGGATGGCCGCACGCTATCGCGCACCGATCTCGTCATCACCGGCATGATCGTGATCGGCGCCTGCGGCTTCGTCACCGACCGTATCATCGTCGCGATCAGCAATCGCCTGCTCAGCTGGAGCCCGCAGCATCGTGAGTAATGGTCATCAGGATCTTTTGACCGTCCGTGGCGTGACCAAGCGCTTTACCGTCGGCGATGACGAGGTCGAGGCGCTGGCGCCGATCGACCTTGCCATTTCGAAAGGCGAATTCGTCTGCATGATCGGCGCGTCCGGTTGCGGCAAGTCGACCTTGCTGCGGATCATCGCCGGATTTGAAGAACCGACCACCGGCCACGTTGCGATCGACGGCAAGCCCGTCACCGGGCCCGGCAGCGACCGCGGCATGGTGTTTCAGGATTATGCGCTGTTTCCCTGGATGACGGTGCGGCAGAACATCAGTTTTGGGCCGCGGCAGCGGCATCTCGCGCGCGAGGAGATCGACAAGACCACCGACGAGTTCGTCAAAATGGTCGGACTCGAGCGCTTTGCCGATCGCTACCCGAACCAGCTCTCGGGCGGCATGAAGCAGCGCGTCGCGATCGCCCGCGTGCTCGCCAACGACGCCAATATTCTCCTGATGGACGAGCCGTTCGGCGCGCTCGATGCGCTGACCCGCGAGCAGCTTCAGAACGAATTGCTGCAGATCTGGAAGCGCACCGGCGTAACCACGATCTTCGTCACCCACTCGGTCGAGGAGGCCGTGCTGCTCGCCGATCGCGTGCTGGTCATGAGCGCAGGCCCCGGGCGAATCGACAGCGACTTTCGCATTGATCTGCCCCGCCCGCGCGACGTGTCGTCGCCGGAATTCAACGCACTGCGGCGCGACGTTGCGCGACGGCTGACGAGCCATCTCGCGCTGGCGCGGGCGTAACCGCGTCTAGGTGGGCGTATCGGGCAATGCATCCAGATGGCAGGCCGCCCACTGGCCTTCCGCGGCTTGCCGAAGCTCCGGCTCCTCCGTGCGGCAACGATCGAACACGTAGGGACAGCGCGTATGAAAGCGGCAGCCGCGCGGCGGATTGATCGGGCTCGGCACGTCGCCCTTCAGGATCATCGGCGTGCGGCGCGCGGCCGGATCAGGCACCGGCACCGCCGAGAGCAGCGCCCTTGTATAGGGATGCTTCGGCGCGGCGAAAATCTGGTTGCGCGGCGCCATCTCGACGATCTTGCCGAGATACATCACCGCGACGCGGTGCGTCATGTGCTCGACGATCGCAAGGTCATGGCTGATGAAAAGCAGCGCAAGACCAAACTCGCGTTGCAGATCCTGTAACAGGTTGACGATCTGCGCCTTGACCGAAACGTCGAGCGCCGAGACTGCCTCGTCGCAGACGATCAGGTCGGGCTCGGCGGCCAGCGCCCGCGCGATACAGATGCGCTGACGTTGTCCGCCGGAAAATTCGTGCGGCCGCCGACCTAGCGCGTCGCGCGGCAGGCGCACGGTATCCATCAGCTTCTCGACTTTTGCTTCGAGTTCGGCGGATGATTTCGCCAGTCCGAAATTGCGGATCGGCTCGGCGAGGATATCGCGCACGCTCAAGCGCGGATTGAGGCTGGAGAACGGGTCCTGGAACACCACCTGCACGCGGCGGCGGATACGCCGCAGACGCTCGGGCGAGAGGTCGTCGATGCGCTTGCCATCGAGCACCACCTGTCCTGCCGTGATGTTGAACAGCCGCAGGATAGCCCGGCCCACCGTCGATTTGCCGCAACCGGATTCGCCGACCAGCGACAGCGTCTCGCCGCGCGCAATCTCGAACGACACGCCGTCGACCGCATAGACGCGGCTCGTGCTGCGGCCGAAAAGACCGCCGCGGATCGGGAAATGCTTCTTGAGATCATTGACCTGGAGCAGAGGCGCGTTCATGCGGCAGCCGCCTCCTTCTTGGCAAAATGGCACGCCGCAAAATGGCGCGAGGATTTCTCCTCCAGTCCCGGCGCAACCTCGCGGCAGAGATCGGTCGCAAGCGAACACCGTCCGGCAAAGGCGCAGCCGGTGAGGCGCTGCTTGAGGCTCGGCACCGGTCCGGGGATTTCGGCAAGCCGTGCCGCCACGCCTGACAGCGATGAGCCGAGCTTTGGCACCGCGCCAAGCAAGCCCTGCGTGTAGGGATGGCGGGGCGAACGGAACAGTTCAGCGACCGGCGCTTCCTCGACCTTGCGGCCGGCATACATCACCATCACGCGCTCGGCGACTTCCGCGACCACACCGAGATCATGCGTGATCAGGATGACCGCAGCGCCGACCCGGCGTTTCAAGTCCAGCATCAGTTGCAGGATCTGCGCCTGGATGGTGACGTCGAGCGCGGTGGTCGGCTCGTCCGCGATCAGAAGCTTGGGATTGCAGGCAAGCGAAATCGCGATCATCACGCGCTGGCGCATGCCGCCTGACAGTTGATGCGGGTATTCCTTGACCCGCCGTGCCGGCTCGGGAATGCCGACCAGCGTCAACAATTCGACGGCGCGCTTCTCGGCGGCCGCCTTGTCAATTCCCTCGTGCAGCTGCAGCGTCTCGCCGATCTGGCGGCCGACCGTCAGCACCGGATTGAGGCTCGTCATCGGCTCCTGAAAGATCATCGAAATATCGTTGCCACGGATATCCCGCATTTCGCGATCGGAAAGTTTCAAGAGATCCTTTCCACGGAAGCGGATCGAGCCCGCGATCTTGCCCGGCGGCTCCGGAATCAACCGCATCAGCGACATCGAGGTCACGGATTTGCCGCAGCCGGATTCGCCGACGATCGCCAGCGTCTCGCCTTCATTGACGTAGAACGAAACGCCGTCGACGGCCCGGTTGATGCCGTCGGGGGTACGAAAATGGGTCTGAAGATTCTCGACTTCGAGCAATGGCATAGGATCAGACCTAGTGCGGCGGTTCAGAAGTCCGCATCGCTTGTGCCGCGGGTTCGTCGTGCGGACTTCTGAACCAAAGCCGCACTAGATCAATAAGTTTGCTAGTGTCCTTTCGATTCCGAAGTTCGAAACGTGGCTCCCAGAAATGCAACGAACTTCGGAATCGGGACACTAGATATTCTTGGCCATGCGCGGATCGAGCGCATCGCGCAAGCCGTCGCCGACGAGGTTGACGGCAAGCACCGTGACGGAGAGGAACGCGGCCGGGAAGAACACGATGTAGGGTTTCACCTGCCACAGCGCCCTGCCCTCGGCCATGATGTTGCCCCAGGACGGAATGGTCGGCGGCGTACCGGCGCCAATGAAGGAAAGAATGGCTTCCACGATCATCGCGCTGGCGCAAACATAAGTCGCCTGCACCAGCATCGGCGCCAGCGTGTTGGGCAGGATGTGGCGAAGAATGATCATCGGCGTCCGCGTGCCGCAGGCGATCGCGGCATCCACATAAGGCTGCTCGCGCAACGACAGCACGACGCCGCGCACCAGGCGCGACACGCGCGGGATTTCGGCAACCGTGATGGCCATGATGACGTTGCCGACGCTGCCGCGCGTCAGGGCCATCAGCGCAATCGCGAGCAGGATCGGCGGGATCGACATCAAGCCGTCCATCACGCGCATGATGACGCCGTCGGCCCAGCGCACAAAACCTGAGACCAGGCCGATGGCGAGACCCACAAGCGTCGCGAGCCAGGCCACCGAGAGGCCAACGGTGAGCGAAACCCGCGTGCCATAGAGCACGCGCGAATAGACGTCGCGGCCAAGCGCATCGGTCCCGAACCAGTATAGCTCCGACGGCGGGCGCATGCGCTTGGCGGGTGCTATTGCCGTAGGGTCGACAGTCCCGAGATAAGGCGCGAAGATTCCGATGAGGACCAGAATAGCGAGCAGTGCACCGCCGATGGCGACCGTCGGGTTGTTGCGCAGAAAGCCGACCACGCCGCGCCGGACTTTCACCGGCATCATGAGGTCCGGCAGGGCTTGCGCGATCGCAAGGCCCGGCGGCACCGATACGGAGCTGGTTGTCACGTCGGTCAATAGCGGATCCTCGGATCGATGAGCGTGTAGGTCAGATCGACCAACAGATTGACGAGCGTGTAGAGGAACGAGAACATCAGCACGATGCCCTGGATCACCGGGTAATCGCGGCGCAGGATCGCATCGACCGTGAGGCGCCCTACTCCTGGAATTGCAAACACGCTCTCGGTGACGACGGCGCCGCCGATCAGGAGCGCCACGCCGATGCCGATCACCGTGACGATCGGCACGGCTGCATTTTTCAATGCATGGACGAACAGGATATCGCGCTGGCCCAGCCCCTTGGCGCGGCCGGTGCGGATATAATCCTGCTGCAGCACTTCGAGCATGGAGGCGCGGGTGATGCGCGCGATCAGCGCGATATAGACGCAACCGAGCGCAATCGACGGCAGGATCAGGCTTTGCAGCCACGGCCAGATGCCTTCCGAGAAAGGCGTGTAACCCTGCACCGGCAGCCATTCGAGCTGGAGCGCGAACACATAGGCCAGTACATATCCGACCACAAACACGGGAAGCGAAAAGGCCGAAACGGCGAATGCCATGATGGCGCGGTCGATCCAGCTTCCGGCCTTCCAGGCCGCGACCACGCCAAGCGGCACAGCGACGACCAGGGTCATCACCAGCGTCAGCAGCATCAGTGACAGCGTTGGCTCGATCCTCTGCGCGATCATGGAGGTGACCGGCAAGTTGGTGAAGATCGAGGTGCCGAGATCGAAATGCAGAATGCGCCAGAGCCAGCCGCCGAACTGAACCAGGAACGGCTGGTCGAGGCCCAGGCTCTGCCTGATGCGTTCGACGTCGGCCGGGCTCGCCTGATCGCCGGCGATCACCGCTGCCGGATCGCCCGGCGCGATATAAAGCAGGCTGAAGACGAACAGCGCGACGATCGCCATCACGGGGATGGTGACCAGAATACGCCTGAGGACATATGAAGCCATATCGGCTGCCGCTTCGCTTAAGCGGTCTTCGACACGCCCCAGAAGAAGGGCAATGGTCCCTTCACGATACCCGACACGTTCTTGCGCCAGGCCGTGTAGCTGAGGAAGAAGCCTGTCGGCGCATAGATGACGTCTTCGCACGCGGCTTTGTTGAGACGGGCGACCGCGGCCTTTTCCTCATCCAGGCTCTTGGCTTCGAACCAGGCCGTGACTTCCTTTTCGACGCCGGGACTGTTGGGCCAGCCGAACCACGCCTTGTCGCCATTGGCGCGAATGGCGGGATAGACGGCAGGATTGATGCAGTCGGCGCCGGCGTGCCAGGTGTGGAACATTTCCCAGCCGCCCTGGTTGTGCGGCGTCTTTTGCGCGCGGCGCGCGCCGACCGTGCCCCAGTCGGTCGCGACGAAGTCGACGTTCATGCCGATGCGTTTCAACAGATCGGCTGTGACATCGCCTTGCGCCTTGGTAATCGTCTGGTCCTGCGCCACGATGCAGGAGACCGGCTCGTTGGCGTAGCCACTTTCGGCCAGCAGTTTCTTGGCGGCATCGATGTTGCGCATTTTGAGGATGTCGCCGCCCTCTTCCGTGTAAAGCGGCGTGTTGGGCGTGAAGAAACCCGGCAGCGGCTTCCAGAGCGAGGTGTCGTCCCCGACCAGCGCGCGCATATAGTCTTCCTGGTTCAACGCGGTGAGCACGGCGCGCCGCACCTTCACATTGTCGAACGGCGGATGCGTGTGATTCATCCGGAACGAGCCGATATTGCCCAGCGGATCGGCAATGTCGACGCCGATGTTGCGGTTCTTCTTCAGGACCGGAACGAGATCGGGAAGCGGATTCTCCCACCAGTCGATCTCGCCGTTCTGCAACGCTGCAGCAGCAGTCGCCGGGTCAGGGATGATCACCCATTCGATCCGATCGACCAGCATCTGCTTGCCGCCCGCAAGCCACGATCCCTTGTCCTGCCGCGGCACGTAATCGGCGAACTTCTCGAACACCGCTTTCGCGCCAGGTACCCATTCGTTGCGGGCGAATTTCATCGGGCCGGACCCGATATATTCGCTGATCTGCTTGAACGGATCGGTCTTGGCGATGCGCTCCGGCATGATGAAGGCGACCGGCGAATTATTCTTGCCGAGCGCCAGCTTCATTTTCGGATAGGGCTGCTTGAGCACCCATTTGAAGGTTTTATCGTCGACCGCGGTGAGTTCGTTCTGGATGCCCTTGAGCATGATGCCCATGGGATCGCGATTCGACCAGCGCGTCAGCGAAGCCACGCAATCTTTCGCGAGCACCGGCTCGCCGTCATGGAATTTCAGCCCCGAACGCAGCTTGAACGTCCAGGTCAGGCCGTCGCTCGAAACTTCCTCCGACTCGACCATCTGACGCTGCGGCTGCAACTTGTCGTCGACGCCGTAGAGCTGGTCCCAGACCATCGCGGAGGCATTGCGCACGACATATTGCGTGCCCCAGATCGGATCGAAATTGGCGAGGTCCGCCTGCGGCACAAAACGCAGCGTGCGCGCGGCGGCGCCTTGCGAGATCGCCGGCATCGGCAAGCCGCCCATCACCGCCAGGCTGCCCGCGCCCGCCAACCCCTTCAAAACCGTCCTGCGATCCATTTAAGACCTCCTCCCAATTCCGAATGCCCCACTGCGATTAGGCTCCAAAGAAGCCCGTCCCGCAATGCGGTTCGTTTGCTTGCAAATGGTATGCCAGCGCCCCTCCGGTAAAGCCCGGTCTGAACAGGCGATTTTGGCCCGATCACAGCATTTTCGGCGCTTCTTAGCCAGCCAGTGGAGCGGATTTGACATTCGCTACCCCGGGCCGCGGGTTCGCCAAGCGAATGTCAAATCCAAAGCTCCACTGGAAACCTATGTTTTTTAGTGGTCTTTTGATTCTAACATTCGCAAAAGAGGCCGCTGCAACGGGATGCGAATGTTAGAATCAGACCACTAGCCGTTTGAATTTCGGCGACTCTTTCGGATGCCACCAGCGCCCGCCGATCACGACGCCCTCGGAGACGATCTTGCGGTCGCCGATCAGGTGCTCGCCGACGACATCCTCATAGTCGAATTTGCCGTCCTGGATCGAAAGCAGCGTGGCGTCGCCGACGCTGCCCGGCTTGAGGCTGCCGAGCTCGGGACGGCGCAGCGCCATCGCCGCGTTGACCGTCGAGGCCGCCACGACATCCGAAAACGGCATCCCCATGCACAGGAACTTCGACATCGTCGTCACCTGGTCGTAGGCCGGGCCATTGATGCAGAGGATGTGGACGTCGGAGGAAATCGTGTCCGGATAAAAACCGTTGGCGAGCATCGCGCGCGCGGTCTTGAAGGCGAAGGAGCCCCTTCCATGGCCGATATCGAACAGCACACCGCGTTCACGCGCCTGGAGCACGATCTGCTTGACTGTGCCCTGTGCAGTGCACGGCGCATTGGGAAATGGGCGGAACGCATGCGTCAGCACGTCGCCCGGACGCAGCAGGCTGACCACCTCTTCATAGGTTGGCGGCGGATGGTCGATATGGCACATCAGCGGCATGCCGACCTCGTTGGCGACTTCCAGCGCGATCTGCAGCGGCACGATCCCCGAAGCACCCGACGAGGTGCGGCCGACCCGGACCTTGATGCCGACAATGAGATCACGGTTGGCGTCGGCGACCTGCACGGCGTCGATCGGGTTCATCAAACGGATTTCCTCGCTTTCGCCGACCATGACGCGATGCGAGAAGCCGTAGATGCCGGCGTGCGAGACGTGCAGATAGGCCAGGATGCGAACCTGGCTCGGCTCGATCACGTGTTTGCGGAAGCCTGCGAAATTGCCGGGGCCGGCGCTGCCGGTGTCGATCGCGGTGGTGACGCCGGAAGTGCGGCAGAATTCCTCGGCATCGATGCCGAGCGAGGTGCCGCCCCAATACACATGGGTATGCAGATCGATCAGGCCGGGCGTGACGAAATAACCCGATACGTCGCGCACCTCGGTGCCCGGTTCCACCTTGAGCGCATTGCCGACCGCGGCGACCTTGCCGCCGCTGAACGCAACATCGGTAACGGCATCGAGTTTTTGGGAGGGGTCAACCACGCGTCCGCCGCGCAGGACCAGATCGAACGACATCATCATCTCCGGGGTAATAGGCAAAGGGCGCGACGGGGGGTCGCAAGGTTCAATTGAGCAAATACTTGGGCGGGTGTCATCCCCCTGGCTGTCAGGCCTGATCGAAGCTGTGAACCCAGGCTTCCGGATAAAGCGCAAAAGCCTCGCCTCGCCGCGCCAATCGCCCAAAGCCCGGGAAATGCGTATGCATGCCCGCGACGAGCATCCCATCAGCGCTGACGCGATCAAACATGCGCTTGCGCGAAGCAGCCGCCATCGCGAGATCGGTATCGAAGCCCATGCCGGCCTCGGGTATGGCGGTCTGCACTTCCGGCACGTGGACGGTGTCGCCCCAGATCATCAACTGATGATCGCCAGATGCAATCAGATAGGCGGTGTGTCCCGGCGTATGTCCATGGCTCGGAATGGCGGTGACGCCGGGAAAGACTTCGCCCTGCTGGAACAGCCGCGTGCGGCTCTTGTAGGGCGCGACCTGTTCGCGGCCTGCCTGAAAAAACAGCTTCTTCGCTCGCTCGTCAGCTTTCGCCATGGCGCCGTCGTCGAACCAGTGCGGCAGTTCGTTCTCGTGCATGACAAGTTCCGCATTCGGAAACAACAGCTCGCCGTTCGACATGTCGGTCAGCCCGGCCGAATGATCCGGATGCATATGAGTCAACAACACCGTGTCGATCGACTTCGGATCGACACCGGCGGCCGCCAGATTGCGCTGCACGAAGCCGGCGGTCGGCATGAGATAATTGCCCGATCCGGTGTCGATGATCGCTAGGCGGCCCTTGGAGTAGATCAGGAACGTGTTGACGCTGGTTCGCCGCGCGGGCCGGAAGGCCTCGGTCAGAATTTTATGCGCCCTGTCGAGATCGACGTTGCGCATGACTTCAAGATTGCCGTCGAGATAGCCATCGCTGACCGCGGTGACGACGATGTCTCCGATCTTGCGATGATAAAGGCCGGGAATCTGTTGCAACGGCTGGGACGTCATGACGGGAACCTCGATACGCTTAAGCGTTGGCCGATTTCAGGAATTCAACGATGCAGCCCGCGACCAGATCAGGGGTCTGGACCGCCATATAATGTCCGGTGTTGACCTCGATATAACGGGCACCGGGGATCGTTTGCGCCAATTCCTGCGCGATGGCCGGTGCACGAACGCGATCAAGGCTTCCGCCGATCACCAGCGCCGGGCATCGCACCTTGCTCAGGGCTTCCTGCATGTCGGCGTTCGCCAGCATTCGCCAGATCGTCGCATAGCTTGAGGGGTCATTGCCAAGCCAGCGTGCACGGAATTGCTCGAAGCACTTGCCGTCGCCGCGCAATTCCGGCGCATAGCCGTTCAGCATGGCGTCCTCGACGACGGACGCCATCCCCTGCGCCTCGATCTTTGCCAGCCGCTCGAGCGCCGCCGGACGGCGCGCCGCCGCGATGCCGGTCGCGGGACTGCCGACGATCACGGCGCTTGCGCGCTCCGGATACTGGGCCGCGAATTGAAGCGCAATCGCGCCACCGACGGCAACGCCCGCGAGCGCGACCTTTCCAACGATGCCGAGCGCATCCAGCAGCGCGGCGATGTCGGCGGCCATGGTCGAGAATGTGAGCTCACCGCGGGCCTTCTGCGACATCCCTGCCCCGCGGGTGTCATAACGCAAGACGCGGCGAGAGAGCGCAAGATGCGGGACAACTTCGTTCCAGCTTTCGAGCGAGCCTCCCATTTCGTGCACAAGCACCACAGCGCGGTCACCCCCGCCGCTCAGTTCATAGCGGAGCGCAACACCGTCCAGTTCAATGAAATGCATTTTGGATTTCGGCCTCCCTCCGCCGTTCCTTGATTTTCTTGTTAAGGCGGACAACGCCTGCCAGCGGCGAAAGAGGATCACTCACGCGATCGGCGCGGCCCAACGATTTGAGCAAATCGCCGGGCGGCTGTCATCACTGGCGAGCCGTACGCACCCTTGCGTTTTTGCCGCGCCAGCGCATCGCAAAAGCCAATGATGTGCTTCGGATTTCCGGAAAGGTCACACCGGGCTCCGCCTTGGATTTTAGCGGGGCCAGTCACCTTTTGTTAAGCAAAGACGAGTGCGCGCGTCGTCATTCAACCTTTTGTTGAGTTCGCGGACCTAGAACACTCGGCAAGACACCCTCTGCAACCTTGGCGTCATTTTCCTGCGGTCATTTGTGGTCCAGACGATGAAGCGATTGAGCCTAACCATCCTGTGCTGTGTCCTGCTGTCGGGTTGTATTTTCGATCCGACCTTCGACATGTCGACCTGGCAGAGCTATCAAGCGAGCCTTTCTGTTATAAAGGCCAAGCTTGGCAGCGATGACCAGCGCCGTCTCGATATCGCGCTCAAATATCTCGCGATTGAAGCCCCGCTGAAGGCGCAGGCCGATTTGCAAATGGCCGACAATGTCGAGGCAATAGCAAATGGCCTGAACCCGCTTATGGCATTTGGCCAGCTGCGGTCGAAGATCCACGGCCAGAACGCCGAAACAATCATTCACGATCTGGCTATCAAGCTGGATACCGAAATCGCACAGGCTGGAGTGGCATCGCAGGGCGACACGGCCAAATCGATCGAGGTCACCTCACCCGGATATTATTGGAAAAGAAGCGGCCGCCTTGAACAGCCCGCGATCGAATTTGCCGTCTTCAACGGCGGCAAATCCCCGATCTCCCGAATCTATTTCCGACTCGCCCTGACTACACCCAACCGGTCTATACCGTGGGCCAAGCTGGATTACGTCGAGGCCTTCAAGGGCGGCCTGGAGCCTCGCGAGAAGCGTCAGCTATCGTTTATGCCGCGGGGCGACTGGACCGACTCGCAATTGCAATATTTGCCCAACGCCGAACTCAAGGTGGACGTGCTGAACTATGAGGACGCGAACGGCCAGAAGATGATCAGCGTCGACCGCCGCACTCTTGAGCTGATGCGCAAGGTGAGGGCGGCGCTGGGCTGACTTTGCGGCTGCGCCGCTGCTAGACCGCGGACTTGACAGTCTGCGGCGCCTCGCTGCCCCGGTGAAACAGCTTTTCAATGAAAATGACGATCGGCGGCGTCATCAGCGCGACATACATGTTGTCGATGCCAAGGGGATCGCCAGCCAGGTACCATGCCGTCGTTGTCAGCGCGGCTGTCAGGAGTCCCAGTGTCGCGCCGCGGTTACTGGAGAAGAAAGGCAGATAAAAGCCGATCACGGCCACGATCGAAATCGACAGCCGCAGCGCGCGGGTGAAAAACGACAGGTGCAGAAGTCCCGGCGCGAAAAATACGAAGATCAGCGGAATAAAGCCGATGAAGATCGACATCACGCGCGCGGCGCGGAATTCCTGCTCGGTCGTGGGCTTGAAATACGGAACGTAGAAATCCTTCATCACGAGCGAAGAGATGGCAAGCGCTACCGTGCTGACGCCGACAAAGATCGATGCAACCAGCGAAATGGAGACGAACGCGGCCCACCCGACGTTCATGCTCTGGATGAAGACCGGCAACGCAAACAGACTGTTCATGTCGGGATAGAGATATTTTGCCGAGACTCCAATCAAGCCGAGCGCAATGCTGATCGGAATGCTCAAGGCGGCCGCGATATAGGTTGAATTGCGCGCCGCCGCCGGATTCCTGGTCGAGGCGACCGCCTGAATGATGTACTGGGTCGAAAAGACCGCGCCGATATTGCCGATGAAGAAGGCTACGACGGTGGTCAGACCGATATGGCCGTCCCAGGTGAAATAGAACGGCGGCAGCTTGGCTGCCACCGGCGCGACACCCTTCGTCAAATAAAGCGCGACGCCAAGCACAATGAACACGCCGACATATTTCACGGCGCAGTGAATCATAGACACGTAAGCGACGCTCTTGAAGCCGCCGAGCGCGAAATAGAACGTCGAGACGCCAGCGATGATAAAGGCGGCCGTGGTCAGGTCGACCTTGAGGATGGTCGCGAGCGAAGCCGCGCCGCTGACGTAATTGCCGAGGTTCACCATCAGGAGCGCATAGATCATGATCAGCGAAACGACCAGTTCGGTCGAGCGGCCGAAGCGCTGCGCGATCATGCCGGAAATGGTATATTCGCCCGAATTGTAGAGCTTCTTCGCCAGGAAAAACCCGAACAGCGGAAACGCGATCGCAGCGCTCAACACCGCCCATGCGGCTGCCATGCCCTGCTCGAACGCCGCTTGCGCCACTCCGATCGTCGACTTCGCGCCGATAAACTCCGACATCAGGAGGATGCCGACCACAATCGCCGGCACCGAACGCGCGCCGACCATGAATTCCGCAGACGTCTTGCTGCGTAATCTCACGGTCAGCCACGACGTAAACGCGATATAAAGAACGATCGCGACGACGATAACGCCGGTATCGAAATAGCCGAACGATTGCATTGGGACGTTTCCTCCTGAGAGCTAGCGGCCGTTTTTATTTTTCTTGTCAGGCCGCCAGCGCGCGCATTTCTGCGTAGAGATCGGACTTGCCTTCAAATCCGATGCCGGGAAGTTCAGGCATCACGATGTGTCCGCCCTCGACCCTCACACCGTCGGGAAAACCGCCATAGGGCTGGAACAGATCGGGATAGCTCTCGTTGCCGCCGAGCCCGAGGCCGGCCGCGATATTGAGCGACATCTGGTGGCCGCCGTGCGGGATACAGCGCCGCGGCGACCAGCCGTGCGTCTTCAACACGTCGAGCGTTCGCTCATATTCGACGAGACCGTAGGACAGCGCGCAATCGAATTGCAGCCAGTCGCGATCGGCGCGCATGCCGCCATAGCGGATCAAGTTGCGGGCGTCCTGGTGGCTGAACAGGTTTTCGCCGGTCGCCATCGGCCCGGGATAATAATCGGCGAGCGTCGCCTGGAGGTGGTAGTCGAGCGGATCGCCCGCCTCCTCGTACCAGAACAGCGGATAATCGCGCAGCATCTTGGCGTAGGCGATGGCGGTATCCAGATCGAAACGGCCGTTGGCGTCGACGGCAAGGCGCGCCTGCGAGCCGATTTCCTTCAGCACGGCCTCGATGCGCGCGCGGTCTTCCTCGATCGACGCGCCGCCGATCTTCATCTTGACCACGTTGTAGCCGCGATCGAGATAGGAGCGCATCTCGGCGCGCAGCGCGGAATTGTCCTTGCCGGGATAGTAATAGCCGCCGGCCGCATAAACGAAGACACGCGGGTTCGGCGCAAGTCCATGGCGCTCGGCGATGAAATGAAACAGCGGCTTGCCTGCGATCTTCGCGGTCGCGTCCCACACCGCCATGTCGATCGTGCCGACCGCGACCGATCGCTCGCCGTGGCCACCGGGCTTTTCGTTGCTCATCATGGCGGCCCAGACCTTGTGCGGATCGAGGTTATTTCCGGCGGCGCTCAGCAGGCTTTCCGGCTTGGCTTCAAGGATGCGGTTGGCAAAGCGCTCGCGGATCAATCCGCCCTGGCCGTAGCGGCCGTTGGAGTTGAAGCCGTAGCCGACGACGCGCTTGCCATCCCTGATCACGTCGGTGACGACGGCAACAAGACTGCTCGTCATCTTCGTGAAATCGATATAGGCGTTGCGGATCGGCGAGGCGATCGGCTTGGTGACTTCGCGGACTTCCAGAATGCGAACCGACATAGGTTTCCTCTTTTCGTAAAATCTTTCGTTTGCCGGCGGCTGGCCGCCCGGCAGATGTTTCGTCCTATCAGATCGAGCCGCCGCCGCAGATCACGATCTGCTGGCCGGTGATCGCCCCCGCCTCCGCGCTCAAAAGAAACGCGGTCAGCGCCGCCACCTCATCGGGCTTGATGAAGCGTCCGATCGGCGGCTTTCTCGGCGGCGTCCCCTCGCGCGCCGGGTCCGTCAGCATCGGCGTCTCGGTTGCGCCGGGCGCGACGACATTGACGGTGATGCCCCTGGGCGCGAGCTCAGCCGCCCAGGAGCGCGCCATGCCGTTGAGCGCGGCCTTGGTCGCAGCATATTGGCTGCGGCCTGCCGCGCCCGATGCGGTCCGGCTGCCGATCAGAACCATCCGACCGCCCGCCGGCATCCGCGGCAACAACGCATTGGCGAGCACAGCCGCCGCGTCGACATGCAGCCGCCACATCGCCGCGCCGTCCTCTGGCTTGAGCGAACCGAGCGAAGCCGTCCGCATGAAACCCGCGGCATGAACGACAGCGGTGATATCGCGAAGGCCGGCCAGCACGGCCTCAAGCCGCTCGAAATCAGTGAGGTCGACTTCGACAGAGCGAAACCGCGCGGAAGACAGTTCGGCACGTACCCTGTCGAGGCCGACAACGTGCCAGCCGTCGGCGAGCAAACGCGTCGCGACCGCCTGGCCGATGCCGGACGCAGCGCCGGTCACCACGGCGCAACCGCCGTGGCCCCGTCCGTCGCTCGCGCTTTGCTCGTTGGCTGCCATCACGGCTTACGCCGCCGCGCGCTTCAACAGGCCCGCATGCGCCAGGGCGGATCGGATCGCCTCCAACTGCTGGGCATTCGGCGCATGGGTCGGCGGACGCACGGTGCCGTCGCGCAGGATTCCCGCCAGCGCCATTGCCGCCTTCATGCGGCCATGCGCTTCGCCGGTCGGCTCGCCGCCGCCATAGACCGCATCCTTCAGCGGCGTGATCAACGATTGCAGCCGCATCGCCTCCGTCAGATTACCGGCCTTCACCGCCTTGAGCAGGTCGTAGATCAGGCCGGGGATGACCGAGGCAAAGCCGACCAGCGCGCCATCGATGCCCTGCACCATCGAGGCCAGCAGATATTCGTCGTGGCAGGTCAGAAGCGCCTTGCTTGAATCGGCCGCGCGAATCTCCTGGATGTCGCGGGCGTATTTGTTCATCTCGCGCTCGCCCATCTTGAAGGCCGCGACATGCGGCAGCTTGGCGAGTTGCGCCAGCAACGCAGACGAGTACGAGCCGCGCGTCCAGGCCGGATAAATGTGCACGATCAGCGGCAAGCCGGTCGCATCGCCAATCGCATTGAAATAGTCGAGGCAGTGCTCGGGCAGGAAGCCGAAGCGCAGCCAGTGATGCGGCGGCATGATGTCGAGGCCGACCGCGCCGGCATCCTTCGCCATCTTGGCCTGTTCGACCGCGTCGTTGATGCCCTCGCACACGATCGAGGAAATGACCGGGCACTTGCCTTCGACGGCTTTGGCCGTGATGCGGGTCACTTCGATGCGTTCGCGCGGGGTCAGCGAGAAGACCTCGCCGGTGTGACCGTTGGTCATCAGCGCGACGATGCCGGGCTGGCTCGCCAGCCACTGCGAGAAGCGCCGAAGCTCGCCTTCGTCGATACTGTAGTCCGAATTAAAGGGAACCGCGATGGCGGGAATGATTCCATTGAAGTTGAGGGCCGGCAAAATCGTCTCCTGTCAGTTGGCTTGGTGTTGATGGGTGAATGCGCCGCTGCTTTGCAGTGCCCGCGACAAAGCCTGCGCGGCGTGCATGACCGGCTCGGCGCCGGTCGCTTCGAAATCCGCAAGACTGGTCTGGAAGGCGGGCGCCGCGACGCTGAGCCCCGCAAGTGGAATGCCGTCGGTATCGAGCACCGGCGCGGCAAGAACATAGAGGCCGGTGACCGTCTCCTGATCGGAGATCGCATAACCGCGCCGCTTCACCTGTTCGAGCCGTGCGACGAGCGTGTCGAGATCGGTCAGCGTGGTCGCGGTGAGTTGCTTGCGCGGTTGCGACTTGAGAATGGAAACCTGATCGGCGTGGGGAAGCCAGGCAAGGATCGCGTGGCCGACTGCCGACGAATAGGCCGGAACCCGGCTGCCGATCCGGATGTCGACGCCGAGCCTTGCGAGGCCCGCCTGAATACGCTCGACATAGATAATGTCGGCGCCGTCGAGCACACCGATCGAGGCAGCCTCGTTGATCTTGCCGACGAGCGTACGCAGGATCGGCCGGGCGCTGCTGCGCAGGTCCGAGCGGGCGATCGCGTTGAAGCCGAGATCGAGCACCTTCAGGGCGAGCCGGAAATTCCGCGTCTCGCCGACGCGTTCGACATAGCCGATATCGACCAGCGTATTGAGAAAGCGGAACGCCGTGGCGTTGTCGACACCCGCGCGCCGCGCCACTTCCGCCATGGTCAGCTCGGGCTCCTGCGCGGTGAACGCCTCCAGGATCCGAAAACCCTTGGCGAGCGACAGCACCGTGTTCTTTTCAGAACCGGCAGCCTTGGCTTGCTTTTTCTTCCCTGTCGATCGTGCGATCATTTTCATTATTCGGATAGCGAACTTTAATTCGCAACCAGAATACTCGCTTATTCCCGCTTTCTCAAGCCGCCAAGCAACGCCGGCAGCGCATGGCTGGCAGACGGAGGCCAAAAGGCTTCGCTGATCGCCAAGGAAAGTTGCGTTCGAAGAGCTCAATCAAACCAATGCGATTTGGCGGGTTCCACCGTCATCCGCGGCCGGCGATATCTGCCGCTGTTATCGGCCACCGACTTTCATCACGAAGACGAGTTTTCGGATTTGCCCAGAGTCTGGCCACGCCCAACTGTTGATATAATTTCCTCGTTGGATGGATTGTGCATGCTCTTCGCTGGATGAGCTGCGCATGCCGATCGGAGGCAAACATGATCAGATGGATCGTCGCATTTGCCACCGGACTCCTCGTCACATGGTCATGCGCTGCATTGGCCGATCCCGTTCTCAGATCCCCCGACGCCACGATCCGGATCGGCAACGTGATGCCGTACACCGGACAGCTTGCAGCATTCGGCGCGATCGGACGGGCTGAGGCCGCCTATTTCCAGATGCTCAACGAACAGGGCGGCATCAACGGCCGAGCGATCGAGTTCATCTCCTACGACAACAGTTCCGATCCGGTCGCAGCCGCGGAGCTGACGCGCAACCTCGTTGAGGCCGAGGACGCGCTCTTTGTGTTCGGGTCGTTTGGCACGCCGGGCAATCTCGCGATCAGAAAATATCTGAACGAGAAGCACATCCCGCAACTGTTCGTCGCTTCGGGCGATGATCAATGGGCCAATCCCAAGGACTTTCCCTGGACGATGGGGTGGCCGCCGGCGTTTCGCACCGAGGGACGCATCTACGCGAACTATATCCAGGCTTACTATTCCGAAAAGAAGATCGGCGTGCTCTGGCAGAACGATGAGTTCGGCCGCGATCTGTTCCGGGGCTTGCAGGAAGGACTGGGTGACGCCGCGCGGATGATCGTCGCCGACACCGCCTTCGACGCGACGGATCGTTCGCTCGGCGAGCAGCTCGACCTGCTGCATAAATCCGGCGTCGAGATTCTGGTGTTCGACGGCGCGCCTGCGATGGCTGCGCAAGTCATCCGGCGTCTCGGCGAATCCGAATGGCATCCGGTGCTCATTCTGGACAATGCAGCGGCCTCGATCGCCAACGCGCTGCGGCCGGGCGGCCTCGAAAATGCAATCGGCGTGATATCGACGGCGTTCCTGAAGGACGGCAGCGATCCCGCCTGGAAAGACGATACGGCGATGAAAGCGTACCTCGCCTTCATGGACAAGTATTATCCCGAAGGCGACAAGGAAGACAGTTATGCGGTCTTTGGTTACGCCGTCGCGGAGACGCTGGCGCAGGTGTTGAAGCAATGCGGAGACGACCTCTCGCGCGACAACGTCATGAGGCAGGCACAATCGCTGAAGGGCTTTCGAAGCTCGGTGACGCTGCCGGGCATTGCGATCACGACGAGCGCAACGGACTTTCACCCCGTCAAGGACATGCGGCTGGTGCAATTCGACGGCACAAGCTGGCAGCCGATCGGCCAGCTCTTCGATAGTGCGTTTACCGGTACGGGCGTGGGCACGACGACCGGAATCGCGCAATAATCCCGGAACCCGAGATTACCGGTTCAATTTTCAATTCAGACTGTTGACGATGCTGCGGTTGCAGTGCGGCTGCGCGCGTGAATTAGGAACCTCCGGCCGTTCCTCCCATTGCCCCGGCAAGGAGACGGTCGATGAAGCCGGCTGCATTTCTGCTGAGCGCTTTGTTGCTCGCAACTGGAACCGCCCTCACCGGCATCGGCTTGCTGGCGCAGGGCACGACGGCCGCGCAAGCACGCGATGACGGCAGATATGCGAATTCCCCTTTGAAGCCCTGGTTCGATAGCCTGCACAGCAAGCGCGGCGGCGCCTGCTGCTCGAATGCCGATGGCATGGCGCTTTCGGACGTCGATTGGGATACCAAAGACGGCCATTACCGCGTCCGCCTTGACGGCGAGTGGGTGGACGTTCCCGATGACACGGTCATCACCGAACCGAACCGGGCTGGCCGAACGATGGTTTGGCCCTACTACTATAACGGTCACCCCGTCATTCGCTGCTTCCTGCCGGGGACGATGACCTGACCCTTGCGCGAAGACGTTGCTCGGAACGCCAAACCAGCACATGGTGACGTCAAAACACCATCTGGGGAAGCAAACGTGAAGAGGCATTGGGCCGCCGCTGTTTTTCTGATCGCGAGCGGTGTGATCGCGCCAACGCTGGCGCAGGACTATCCCGCAAGGACCATCACCATGATCGTCCCGTTTGCTGTCGGCGGGCCGGCCGATATCACGGGGCGAATTGTCGCCGATATTTTTTCGCGCCGTCTCGGGAAAAGCGTCGTGGTAGAAAACATCAACGGCGCCGGCGGCACGATCGGGGCGCTGCGCGCCGCGCGCGCCACGCCTGACGGCTATACCATCCTGTTCGGCCACATGTCGACCAACGCGCTTGCGCCGGCGTTCTACCCTGACCTCAAGTACGATCCGCAAAAGGATTTCGAACCGATTGGCCTCGCGGCCGAATATCCCGAGCTGCTTGTGGTCCGCAAGGACCTGCCCGCCAAAAGCCTGCGCGAATTTGTCGCCTACGCGAAGGCCAATGCCGACAAGCTCAATGTCGGGCACGCCGGTGTCGGCTCGATTTCCTATATCGGATGTCTGCTGCTCAACTCCGCGATCGGCATCAAGCCGACGCTGGTCCCGTTCACCGGGACGGCGCCGGTGTTGAACGCGATGCTCGCGGGCGAAATCGACTATGAGTGCGATCCCGTGCTCGGCACGTTGCCGCAGGTTCAGGCGGGCAGCGTCAGGGCGCTTGCGATTGCCGCCAGACAACGCAGCCCGATGCTGCCGGATGTGCCGACGTCCGACGAACAGGGTCTTGGCGAATTCGACATTGCCGTGAAGTACGCCGTATTCGCCCCCGCCGGGACGCCAAAACCTGTGGTCGAGAAGCTCGCCGCGGCGCTCAACGAGGGCCTCGACGAGGAGCCGGTCAAAAAGCGGCTCGCTGAACTCGGCGCCACCTTGATCGAGCCGGGCCGGCGTGGACCAAAACCACTCGCAGATCTGGTGAGGAGTGAAGCCGCGCGGCTCATTCCGATCCTTCAAGCCGCAACGAGCAAGTAGGGCTTTCGAAAGCGGACGGGTGTGCTGGCGCCAATCCGGCAAGGCTCCGCGCGTCAGCGCAGGAAGAGGCCTCGCTATTTCTTCTTTTCTCTTAGAGGCTTAAGGCGCAAATCGCGCGGCGCTGCCGGCCGCGATTCACGAAAAATTATCGCTGGCCTGCTTGCATGAGGCGTCCGCCGTCGCACCCGGCGCTTCCCTTGGCGGTCCGGCAGGGTTCTCACCATGAGCGTTACCAGCATCGACAGTGCGCGCGGCCGCGGTCTCATGGACGGCCGCGCCAGGATCCTGGTCCGGGCCCCAGCCTGGTTCTGGGCCGCCGTCGTCGTTGGCGTGCTGGTCGTGCTCCAGGGCAACAATCTCTTCCTCGACACCGATACGTTCTGGCAGATCAAGGTCGGCGAGGCGATCCTCGCGCAGCACGCGGTGCCGCATGTCGACATCTATTCCTGGACCAGAGCCGGCGCGCCCTGGATGTCGTCGTCATGGCTGTCGCAGGTGCTGTTCGCAGCCGCTTACCAGTTGGCCGGCTGGTCCGGCGTGGTCGCGGTGTGCGCGCTCGCCGTCGCGGCCGCGTTCGCGCTCATGGTGCGGCTGTTGAGTTCGCGGATCTCCATCGCCGCAACCGGTGTGGTGGCGATGCTCGCGTTCGCGCTGGCGCAGCATCATCTGCTGGCGCGGCCGCATGTGCTGGCGATGCCGGTCATGGTCGCCTGGGTTGCCGGCCTCATGGCGGCGGCCGATCGCCGCGCCGCGCCGTCGCCATGGTTGCTGCCACTGCTCGCGCTATGGGCCAACCTTCATGGCAGCTTCCTGCTCGGGCTCGTCCTGGTCGGCCCGATCGGGCTGGATGCGCTGTGGAACGCGCAGGCGCCGCAGCGCAAGACACTCGCATTGAAATGGACTCTGTTTGGCATCGGCGCGCTGATCGCCTGCTGTGCGACACCCTATGGCTGGGACACGCTGTTCGCGGCCCGCAAGATTCTCGATCTCGGCGGCGTGCTGACGGTGATCTCCGAATGGGCGCCGGTCAGCTTCGAACACGTCAGCGCGTTCGAAATCTGCCTGCTGCTCGCGATTGCCGCGGTGCTTTATCTTGGCGTGACGCTGCCGCCGACGCGGATCCTCCTCGCACTCGTCCTGCTGCACATGGCGCTGAGCCATGATCGCCACATCGAGGTGTTCGCGCTGCTGCTGCCGCTGGTCTTGCTGACACCGCTTGCCGACCGCTTCGGCTGTCCGCGCAATGCTGCTCCTGCATCACGAAGCGCGGCGACGACGGCGGTCGTCGCGGCGATGTTGCTGATTGTCGGTGGCGCCGCGCTGCGCCCGATCCGACTCATGGCCGATGAGCGTTACCAGCCGGCGATCGCAGCACTGCGCGCGCAGAACGTGACACGGGTGTTCAACGAGGACACCTTCGGCGGCTACATGATCTGGAAGGGCATGGCGCCGTTCATTGACGGGCGCTCCGAACTCTACGGCGAACAGTTCGGGCTCGACTATTTCAACGCGGTGTCGTTGCAGGATCCCAACGTGCTATTCCGCGTTCTCGATGCGAACAGGATCGAGGCCACGATTATGGTTCCGTCGACGGCCGCTGCGCGGCTGCTCGATCATCTCGATGGCTGGCACAGGGTCTTCGCCAACGACTGGGCCGTGGTGCACGTGCGCACGGTGAAATGATTTCGGGCGGAATCCGAGGGCGATCCACGGCGCTTCGGGGCCCCTCCTCCCAAGGGCGGTTTCACTGAATCGGCGCCGGCGAGCGGGCTTTCGAAAAATCCGGAGGTTTGCGCAACCCCAATTCAGGCCCGCAGAATTGCGTTGCGGATTTCGTTGCGCGCTGAAATTGCAGTCATTATAAGCACTTGGGAGAATGGTCGGAGCGGCAGGATTCGAACCTGCGACCCCTGCGTCCCGAACGCAGTGCTCTACCGGGCTGAGCCACGCTCCGACAAGAAGGCGGCTTATAGCGTCCGCTTTCGCGCACTGCAAGAAGCCGGACCTAAAGGATTTTGACCCCGTGAAGCTGGGCCTGAAAACACAGACTTTGCCGGCCGACGCCGCCGCGGTGGCCGAGGCCGCGCGGCTGCTCGCGGCAGGCGGTCTGGTCGCCTTCCCCACCGAGACCGTCTATGGGCTCGGCGCCGATGCCACCCAGGCCCCAGCCGTCGCACGAATCTATGAGGCCAAGGGGCGCCCCGCCTTCAATCCGCTGATCGCCCATGTCGCCGACATCAGGGCCGCGGCGGACATCGCCCGCTTTGACGCGACCGCCTTGACGCTGGCGGAAGCCTTCTGGCCCGGCCCCCTCACTTTGGTGCTGCCCAAGACGGCGCAGTGCCCGGTTGCGGAACTCGCGACCGCCGGCCTCGATACGGTCGCCATCCGCATTCCCGCCCACCCCGTCGCGCGCGACATTCTGCGCGCCTTTGGCGGCGCGGTGGTCGCGCCCTCCGCCAATATTTCCGGCCACGTCTCGCCGACGACCGCGGCGCATGTGGCAAGCGACCTCACAGGCCGTGTCGATCTGATCGTCGACGGCGGACCGGTTGCGGTCGGCGTCGAGTCGACCATTGTCGCCTGCTTCGAAGAGCCGATGCTGCTGCGGCCGGGCGGGTTGCCGCGCGAGGACATCGAGCGCGTGCTCGGCCGTCCCCTGCGGCGGCTGCCGGAAGACGCCGCTGATAACGACGCTCAGCCGCTCGCGCCGGGCATGCTGGCCTCGCATTACGCGCCGCGCTCGCCGGTGCGGCTTAATGCGACCGACGTCGAACCGGATGAAGTGCTTTTGGCTTTTGGCCCGGCTGAGGTGAATGGCGCCCATGCCGCAAAAGCGGTCATGAATTTGTCGGAAACGAGCGAGCTTGCGGAAGCCGCCGCCAACCTTTTCGGTTATCTTCGCATTCTCGACGCGAAGGGCGCGCGCGCCATTGCCGTGATGCCGGTGCCGCATCATGGCCTCGGCGAAGCCATCAACGACCGGCTGCGCCGCGCCGCGATCGGCAGATAGACGAACAGATCAAGAAGAAACGAGACGTCCATGAACATCGCCCAAGCGCCCGTCCCGCCGCTGTCGCCCGATTTGATCGCGCGGTTTCGCGCCATCGTCGGCGACAAATATGCGGTGACGGAGGCCGCCGATGTCGCGCCCTACGTGACCGAAGAGCGCGGGCTGTATCACGGACATTCTCCGCTGGTGTTGCGGCCGGGCTCGACCGCGGAAGTCGCCGCGATCTGCAAGCTTGCCACGGCTGAGAGGATCGCGCTGGTGCCGCAAGGCGGAAACACCGGCCTTGTCGGCGGACAGGTGCCGCATCG
>Ga0070741_10003902_pt1 | contig 35830 bp, 33 predicted proteins | sample Coa_R1_4_FD_66440 | JGI IMG/M metagenome (GOLD analysis project Ga0070741, IMG submission 66440) | Surface soil microbial communities from Centralia Pennsylvania, which are recovering from an underground coalmine fire - Coalmine... | ecosystem: Environmental > Terrestrial > Soil > Unclassified ... | reverse complement strand
CCCGGCGAGTACCAGTTCCGGAACGATGCCATGGGCCTCGGGCAGCGGGACTACGACGTGAAGAGTCCCGTCACTGGCAAGTCGCTCATCCAGTTCCCGAACTAGCCTAGCGTCGGGCGCAACAGGGGCCAGTCGGCCAGTTACGGTCCGCGTCGTAGCTGGCCGACTGGCGCTTCACTATGATGTGCGAGCTGAAGGACGCTGCAGTCTTCCGGCGAGGACATTGCCGACGCAACTCGGTCGTCGCGCGCGACGACCGAGCGAAGGTCACCGAAGCGGCGCTTCCCGCCGCCGTGCCCGGGGTATAGACTGCGAGCAACACGGCTACGCGGGGCGCGCGAACGGCTGTGGCTAGGAGGCAGCGCCCGGAGCAGAGCGCCGGGCGGGTGCTCTGCCCCGGGCGTGTCGAGAGCAGAGCCGCGCGTTGAGGCACGGACGGGCGGACAAGGAGGGCACACGATGCGCACGCGGCCCGGGCGCTCGAGGCTGGTGGTTTTCCTGCTTCTCACGCTTCTCGGGCGGCCGCCGACGCCCGCGCGCGCCGACGTGGGCGCGTGGACCCTCGTCGGCCCCGGCGAGGCGGTCAGCGCGCTGGCCGTGCATCCCGACGACGACCAGGACGTGCTTGCCGCGGGCGCGACCGGCGTCTGGCGCACCCAGGATGGCGGCGGTACCTGGGTCCAGGTGAGCGCCACGCTGCTCGCTCGCAGCCTGTCGCGCGACGTCACCAACCCGGCCACCACCTATGGCGTGAGCAGCGATGGGCGCCGCATCCTGAAGAGCACGGACAACGGGAGCACGTGGACGACAGCCTACACGGGCAGCGGCCAGACGCACGTCAATACCGTGCTGGCCGATCCGAACACCAGTGGGAACGTGTATGCCGGCGTGAGCTACAGCGATGGGCTCGCGCAGGTGCTGCGCTCCACGGACGGGGGCGCGAGCTGGGCCGTGGTCCTGCCCGCCAACCTGCGCGGCGCGGGCGGCATCGGCCCGACCAATATCACCACGCTGGCGGCGATCCCCGGCGTGCCCGGGCTGGTTTTCGCCGGGCTCCAGGTCTACCACGGCGGCCTCGTACTGCGGAGCACCGATGGCGCCGCCACCTGGACCTCGGCGTACGGCGGCAATCTCACGCCGCTAGCCGCGCCGAGCGCGCTCGCGGCGGGCAGGGCCGCCACGCCGAGCGCGACTATCTACGCCGGCTTCAACGTCATGCAGTTCGGCAGCCTCGTCCAGAGCACAAACGGCGGCGCGACGTGGACCGACCTCAGCGCGGCCCTGCCCATTCACGGGCCGGCGGGCGGCTACGTGGGCAACCTGGCGACGAATCCCGAGCAGCCCGGGTGGGCCTACATGTCCGAGTGGGACCTGGCGCCGGCTCCTCAGGCAGGCGTCTTCGCCACGCCGGACGGCGGCGCCACCTGGGTGGAGATGGGCCACCTGGCGCCCCGCGTGAACGGACCGCAAGGACTGAGCGTGGCGTACCCGACGCGCCTGGCGTACGCGGCCACGGATGACGGCGTCTACCAGTACACGATCGCCTGGCCGCCGCTGCCGCTGTTCGCGCCGTACTACGACGCCTACGACGGCTACCGCCTGCTGGGCACGGGGATCTCGCTGCAGCTCGACGTCGAAGGGCGCGCCGCGCAGTACTTCGAGAAGGGTCGCCTGGAGGACCACGCGGGCGAGTCGCCCGACCCGAACTGGCAGTTCATGTACGGCTTGCTGGTGGACGAGCTGCACGCGAGCCTGGCGCCGCTCCCGGTGGGCGGCGACGTCTCCACGCTGAGCTACGCCGATCTGCACGCGCTCGCCGATCCGAGCCAGCGCGGCGTGCCGCCGCCCGATTACCCGGGCAGCGGCACCCTCACGGTTGAGCCTGACGGCACTACCTTCGTGCCGTTCACCGCCGACCTGAGCGGCGCGCCGGGGCACCTCGTGCCGGGCCGCTTCTGGGAGTACCTCAACCGCGACGATCTCTTCCCCGGCGGCTGGCTGCACGATGTCGGCCTGCCCATCAGCCCGGCCGTCGAGGTCGTCGTGACGAAGTACCTGCCGGACGGTCCGGAGCAGCGCACGATCACCGTGCAGGCGTTCCAGCGGACCATCCTGACCGACGACCCCCTGAACCCGTCCGACTGGCAGGTCGAGCGCGCCAATGTCGGCTCGGACTACCGCCGCTTCTTCCCCGGGCGCGTCGGCCCGTAGCGCCGTGATTGCCGGGGCCGGCGTCTATAATGCCGGCGAGGACAGGCAGCTCGACCACCGGGAGGCGACCGATGGCGCTCGCGCGCAGGGGGCTGACGTTAGAGGAGTTTCTGGCGCTGCCCGAAGAGAAACCGGCGCTCGAATACGCGGATGGGGTGGTTACGCAGAAAGTGGCGCCGAAAAGCCGGCACAGTATCCTGCAAGTGGCGTTCGTTGCGCTATTGCTCCCGCTGCAGCAAGCCAGGATCGCGCGCGTCTTCACCGAGCTACGGACGACGTTCGCCGGCCGCTCCTACGTGCCTGACGTGGCGCTGATCCGTTGGGAGCGAGTGCCGCGTACCCCTACCGGGCAGCCGGAGGACGACGTTCGCATCCCCCCTGATCTCGCTATCGAGATCGTCTCGCCCGGCGAGTCGGTCCGCGAGCTACAGGCCAAGTGCCGCTGGTATGCCGAGAACGGCGTGGCTGCCGCGCTGTTCGTCAATTACCGCGATGAGAGCATTCGCGTGTTCCGGCCGGGCCAGGCCACCGAGACCTGGCGCGGCAGCGGCCGCATCGCCCTGCCCGATGTGGCGCCGGGGCTCGTCGTTGTCGTGGAAGATGTTTTCGGCGCTCTCCACCTCGACTGAAGCGCCGCGGCGGTGGCTTCACCAGTGCGACGGCCAACATGGTACCAGGTGGGCGCCGCGCGGCCGCGAGTCGGTACGCGGCCGCGCGGGAGGCGAGCCGAGGCCCGACCACGGGCCGCGTTTGACACCGCTTGGCGGCGCTCGGCTAGAATCTACCTAGAGTCGGGTAATCGAATTCGCCCGCTGCGCCGCACTGCCCCTGGAGACTGCATGTACGATCGGACCGTCCTGCCGAATGGTCTCCGTATCCTCACCGCGCCCATGCCCCACACGCGCTCGGTGAGCATCAACTTCTTCGTCGGCGCCGGCTCGCGCTACGAGGTCGACGCGGTCGCCGGCATCTCCCACTTCCTGGAGCACATGCTGTTCAAGGGCACCGAGCGGCGCCCCACGCCGCGCGAGATCGCCGAGACGATCGAGGGCGTGGGCGGCATCATGAACGCGGGCACCGACCGCGAGCTGACGGTCTACTGGTGCAAGGTGCCGAGCGCCCACTTCGCGCGCACGCTGGACGTGCTGGCCGACAACCTGCGCTTCTCGCTGTTCGCGCCGGAGGAGATCGAGAAAGAGCGGGCGGTCATCATCGAAGAGCTGCACATGGTCGAGGACAGCCCCGGCGATCTGGTCGGCGTGCTGATCGATGAGGTGCTGTGGCCCGACCAGCCGCTGGGGCGCGACATCGCGGGCAGTGAGGCGAGCGTCAAGGGCATCCACCGCCAGCAGATGGTTGACTACTTGCAGCAGCAGTACGTGCCCGCGAACACGGTGCTGGCCGTGGCGGGCAACGTCACGCACGAGGAGGTTGTCGAGGAGGCCGAGCGGCTGCTGGGCGACTGGGAGAACCGCCCCTTCGGCGCCTGGTTCCCCGCCAAGAACGGCCAGATCGAGCCGCGCGTGGCGGTGAAGCAGAAGAAGACCGAGCAGATGCACATCTGCCTGGGGTTGCCGGGGCTGTCGGCCTTCCATCCGGACCGGTACACGCTCGACGTGCTGAACTCGATCCTCGGCGAGGGCATGAGCTCGCGGCTGTTCCTCGAGGTGCGCGAGAAGCGAGGCCTCGCCTACGACGTCCACTCCTACGTCAGCCATTACCAGGACACTGGCGCCGCGGTGGTTTCGGCGGGCGTCGATCCCAAGAAGGTCGGCCCCACCATCGAGGCGGTGCTAGAGGAGCTGGACCGCCTGAAGGAGGACATCCCCGAAGAGGAGATCGTCAAGTCCCGCGAGTTCATCAAGGGCCGCTTGCAGCTTCGCATGGAGGACACGCGGGCGGTGGCGTCGTGGCTGGGCGGGCAGGAGCTGCTCCGCAAAGAGATCCTGACCGTGGACGATGTCGTCCGGATCGTGGACGGCGTGAACGCGGACAACCTGAAGCGCGTCGCTCAGGACGTGTTCCGCCGCGACCGCGTGAACCTGGCCGTGGTCGGCCCCCAGCGCAGCGCCGCCCGATTGGAAGCGCTGCTGAAGTAAGCCGCTAAAGGCCTATGATGGCGGACTTCGACCCCGATCGTCACCGTGCCCGGACCGACCGCGAGCTGCTGGTGGGCGGGTTCGGGCTGCTCCTCGTCGTGGGCGGCGCCTGCGCCGCCTTTTTCCTGGGCGGCGGCGCGGCGCTCGTCGCCATCGCGGTGCTGCTGGGCGCCGGCCTGCTCGCCGGCCTGATCTACCTGCTCCTCAACGGCCTGGAGCGGCTCGCGCGCTGAGCCCCGCGGCGCCGCGCCGGGGGCATGGGCCGGGCCGCGGCGTCCCTGTAACCCCCGGGGCGCCGCGCCGATGATCTCCTTGGAAGGCTGGCGGCAGCAGCCAGGCGGGCACACGCGGTCGGGCGGTGAAGTTGACGGTTGGGACGGGCGTCGGTATAGTGGGAGTACGGACGGTTCCGGCCGGCGGTGAGGTCCTTGGTCCGTTCCGGCCGCGCACACGAAAGACGCTCACCGCTGGGGAGAACAATGGCTGCCGTGCCGGCCCGTTTTCGTCTGCCGTATCCCCACCACCTGTCCCCACGCGTCCCGCCGTATACCCCCCTGCAAGTGCTGTTTCTGTCGCGCCTAGCTCATCTCGTGGCGTTATGCTACTATGCGCGGCATGAATATGCCGACGGCCCCCAGTTGGAGCTGCTCCGACACGCGCTCCGCTCGACCATCGACGATTGCTTCGAGGCAGGGCTGGCCCCCGAGCTGCTCGCCTTGCTCGCCGAGGAGTCGCCGCAGGCGTGAGCCTACTCCCCGCCGGCGCCCGCCGGCGGCCGCGGAGTTAGACACATGGCGGTAGTGAGTCGACAGCTCATGCTCGAGCGTTACTGGCGGCCAACGGTCACCTATTGCCGCCCGCGCGTCCGCCCGGCCCTGGGACTGCTGGCCGTCATCGCCCTCAGCATCGGCCTGACCTTCGCGCCGCTCGACTACAAGGCCATGGGGAACTACGGCTACCTCGGCGTGTTCGTGGTCACGCTGCTGGCGACGGGCGCGATCGTCCTGCCGGTGCCGTACCTGGCGCTCATCCTGGTCGCCGGCACGTTCCTCAACCCCGTGCTGGTCGCGCTGGTGGCCGGCGTTGCGGCCGCCCTCGGCGAGATGACCGGTTACCTCGTCGGGTACACCGGCCGCTCGCTGCTGCCGAAGAACCGCTGGTACAACCTGGTCGAGCGGGGCATCACACGGTACGGCGGCCCGGTGATCTTCGTGGCGGCGGCGATCCCGAACCCGTTCTTCGATGCCGTGGGCATCGTGGCCGGCGCCACTCGTATGCCGTTAGGTCTGTTCTGGATCGCCTGCTTCCTGGGCAAGACGGTCCGCTTCTGGCTGATCGCCGCCGCGGCGAGCACCTGGCTCGCGCACTAAGCGGCCGCGCCTGCCCGGCGATACCACGCCGTCATGCCACCGTGCTACGGCTGCGCCCGGCCGACGACATCCGCGTCTGTCACCGTGAACCGGCGGCCGCGGACCCGCCGGCCTACCCGACGATGAAGATCGGGACACGCACCACGTCGGGCTTCTCGGGCTCGCTGATGGGCGTAGCGTCGAACCCGGCCGCGCCGGCCGTTAGCGCCCGGTGGTCGGCGTTGCGGCGCGCGTGGGCGTGGCGGTCGCCGTTGGGGTTGGGGTCGGCGAGCTGACCCGCACGGGCGTTTCCGTGCGCGGCGCCTGGGTGGGCGGCGGTGGCTGGGTCGGCGCGGGCGCGGCCGTGACCTCGACTACGCGCGGCGGCTGCGTGGGCGCGGGCGGCTGCGTCACCTCGACGACCCGCGTGGGCGCGGGGGCGGCCGTCTCGCGCACGACCGTCACGACGGGCGTAGCGGTCGGCGAGGTCGTCGCCGCGCGCTCCAGCGTGGGGCGCAGCAGCAGGAACAGCACGATCGCCGCGACCAGCAGCGAGCCGAGGATCGCCAGCAGGCGGGTGTTGAAGTGCTGGTCGCCGCGCTCCTCCGGGGGCAGCCCGTCAGGGGGCGGCGGGGGCGGCGGAGCCGCCGGGGGTACTTGAGCCATTGGCCATTCTCCTCACGATTGGGCGGCCGCTCACGGCCGTTTCCCAAACGCAAGAAGCATGCCCCGTCAGTTATCCGCCGGACCGGGGGCGCTGGTCGGCTGCAAGGTGATTCGCCCGGTTGCCGCGCCGCCGGCCGGTCCGTAGAATAAGCGAGCGGCGCCACGGGGCCGAGGCTCCGCGCGCCGTCCCCGCCCGGCTCCCCGTGCCGGGCACAGGACTTGCACCGCCCCGTTCGTGCAAGCCATGACCGGGGCAAGTGGCGCCCACGCGCCGACCGTGATTTCGCCCGTGGGGCAGAGTATGGCGCACCGCGCCCCTATCGACGTGCTCGTCATCGAGGACGAGGAGCACGTTGCCGAGCTGCTCGCCGACGTGCTGAGCGACGAAGGCTACCGCGTCGCCACGGCGGGCGATGGCCTGCGCGGCCTGGACTACGTGGCCCGCTACCGCCCGCGCGTCGTCCTCTGCGACGTGATGCTGCCGGGCATCTCCGGGGTCGAGGTGCTCAGCCGGCTGGAGACCGCCGACGACTACCGCCCCACGGTGATCCTCATGAGCGCGGCCGGCCCGCCCCCGGCCCGGCCCCAGGCGGTGCCCTTCATCGGCAAGCCGTTCAACCTCGATGAGCTGGTGGCGTCGGTGCGCGCGGCGCTTCAGGAATCCAGCGCGGGCGGCGCCGCGCACTGAGCGGCCGTGGCCCCAGCCGGGGGACCGTGCGCCAGCACGAACTCCTCGACGGCGTCGAGCACGGCGGCGGCCTCGCAGTCCACCAGCATCTCGTGGCCCGAGCGCTCGAACCAGCGGATCTCCTTCTTCGCGGCGCCGAGGCGCGCGTGAATCCGCGTGGCGCTCGCCGGATGGATCACGCGGTCGCGCCGCGAATGGATGACGAGCGTCGGCGTGCGGACGGCCGGCAGCCGCGGCTCCAGCCAGCGCGCGTAGCCCACCAGCGACAGGAAGGCCGAGGTGGGAAGCCGCGAATAGCCCGCGGCCAGATGGGCGCGCGTGGCGTCGCTGTAGCCCCGCGCCGGCACGGTCAGGTAGCGGCGGAAGGGTGCCACGAACGGGACGAGCGGCGCGAGCGGGTGCGCCTGTCGCAGCGCGGGCGCTACCGCGACGATAGCACGCAGCCGCTCGGGCCGCTCCAGCCCGAGGTGCAGGGCGACGAGGCCGCCCATCGAGAGCCCGACGACGGCCGCCTCGGCACAGTGCCCGAGCAGGCGGTCGAGCGCGGCGGCCGCGTCCGCGTACCAGTCCCGCCAGGTAACGCCGACCAGGGCTTCCGGGCGCGTGCCGTGCCCGCGCAGCCAGGGCACCGCGGTGGGTACGCCATGCCGCGCCAGGCGGTCGGCCACGGGCGTCACCGAGGCCAGGCTCGACGTGAGCCCGTGGAGCACCAGGACGCCATAGGGAGCGGAGCGCGCGGACTCGACCATATCTCTACCTTATCACTGGCCGGCCATCGGTCGCGCGCAAGGCAGTTATCCGGCCGGTGGGCGCCCTGGCCGGTTCTGGGCTGGCCTTCGTGCGAGCAGTGCCGGAGCCCGGGCGGTTGTCCCGCGGCCGGGCGCGCCCTACAATCGGCCAAAACGCCTGGCGCCCCGAGGCGGCGGGCGCCGAAAGGGAGGCCCCCCCATGCGTGCCTGGCCCTGGATATTGCTGTGCGCGCTCGTCGTTGGCTGCGCCCCGGCCCCGCCGCCCGCGGCCGCGCCAGCCGCGAGCGGCGGGCCGACCAGCGCGGCCGCCGCGCCGACGGCCCGCGCCGCGCCGGCCACCTCCCCGCCGGCGCCAGCGGCCGTGAAGATGGCCTTTGGCAGCAACACGGCGATCATGCTGCCGATCTACGCCGCGGCCAGCGAGGGCTTCTTCGCCCGCCACGGTATCGAGCCGACGCTCAGCTACGTGCAGGGTAGTCGTATCGGCGTGCCGGCGGTCATGTCGGGCGAGCTAGAGGTGCTGCAGACGGCCGGGCCGGCGGTGATCGCCGCGCAGCTCGGCGGCGGCGACATCGTCTGGGTGGCCGACCTGGTTGACAAGCTAGCATTCTCGATCGTGGCCGAGCCGAGCATCCGGCGCCCGGAGGACTTTCGGGGCAAGAAGCTCGCGGTGACGGGCGTCGGCACGTCGAGCGACACGGCCGCGCGCCTGCTGCTCACGCGTGCCGGCCTGCAGCCGGGCGAGGACACCGCCCTGGTGAACGCGGGCGGCATGGCCGAGATCGTCACGCTGCTGCAAGAGCGCGTGGTGGACGGCGGCGTGACCAGCTTCCCCACGACCACCGAGGCGAAGCGGCTCGGCTACGCGGAGATCGTGAGCTTCGCTGACCTCGACCTGCCGTACCCCTTCACCGGCCTGGCCGTCCGCCAGAGCTGGGCCACGGCCAACCGCGACGTGGCCGTGCGCGTGATGGCCGCCTTCATGGAGGCCACGGCCGCCTTGAAAGCCGACAAGGCGCTGGCCGTGCGGGTCGCCAGCCGCCTGCTCGACAGCACGGACACCGAGTTGCTGAGCGACGACTACGACGGTTACTCGAAGTACTTCCGGGACGTGCCGCTGCCGAGCGCGCGCACGGTGAAGGCGGGGCTGGACGAGATCGCGCAGACCAATCCCGCGGCCGCGAGCGCCGACCCGGCGCGGCTGTACGACGCCAGCTTCGTCGAGGCCGCCGCTAGCGGCCGCGGCCGCTAGCGGGCGTCGCGCAGCCTACTCAACTGCGCTGCCGCTCACGGCGGGCGCGCGCACTGTCCGATGGCCCGGGAGCCACGGTGGCGGCCAGGACCACGGCGACGCGGCGCCTGAACACCGGCCTTGCCGCGCCTCGCGTCGCCCCGCGATCGACCTATACTGTACTGTATCGTGGTCGTGACACTGCGCATCTGAGGGAGAACCGGCGCGCATGTCCCTGTCCGCCCCGACGCGGCCCGCCGCGTCCATTGCTCCCAGCCCCGCCGACGAGGCGCTGCTGGCGCTGGTGCTCGACGCCACGACGCCCGCCGATGGCGCGGCCGCCGTGCGCGCGCTGCTGCGGCTGGCAGGCGAAGGCGAGGCCCACGCCCCGCGGCTGCTGCTCGCGCTCGCGCACGAGGCGGCAGTGGCCGCGAGCTGCCGCGAAGCGTTGTCCGCGGACGAGGCCGCCGTCGTCGCCAGCCACGTGCTGGCGGCGCTGGGCCGCGAGCTACACGCGGGCGACCGGGCGCGGACCGCCGCGGCGCGCGCCTGGCTCCTCGCGCTGGCGGCCGATGGCGCGCGGGCGCGCGCCGCGCAAGCCTGAGCCGCATCCCCCGTCGCCGCCTCCGCTCGATATGCTACGCTTTCCTGCAAGGCCCCGCGGGGAGTGATGCTCGGTCCGGCCCAGGCCTCGCCGGGGCTGGCCCCGGGGAATCGAATGCTGGCGGGCTGGCGGCAGCCGGGGGCGGACCGGTGGGCCGCGCGGCGAGCTGGGACATGAGCACATGGGCGCGACGGTGCGCGTAATCGGGCAGGCGGGAGCTTGGGCGTGAGGCGATCTAGCGCCGCGCGGGCGGTCTGGCGGCGCGTGTGGCTGAAGGCGCTGGCGCTGCCGCTGCGCCTGGGGCCGCGCCTCGGGCTGGCGCGCGGCGATGAGCGCCAGGCCGGCGCCGCGCGGCGCCGGCTGTGGGGAGCCGGCGCCGCCGCGTCGCGCGGTGCGGACGACGGGCGCGCGCTGCGCGTCCTGGTGATCCGCCCTGACCACCTGGGCGACCTGCTGCTGACCACGCCCGCCCTGGGCCTCCTGCGCGCCGGCCTGCCGACGGCGACGATCACCGCGCTCATCGGGTCCTGGGCGGTCCCGGCGCTCGCCGGCCGGCTGGAGGTGGACGCCCTCGAAACGTGTGCCTTCCCGGGCTTCACACGGGAGGTGCCGGGCGGGCCGCTCGCGCCGTACCGGCAGCTCCTGGCCGAGGCGCGCCGCCTGCGCCGCGCGCGCTACGACGCCGCGCTGGTGCTGCGCGTGGACCACTGGTGGGGCGCGGCGCTCGCCGCCTACGCGGGCATTCCCCTGCGGCTCGGCTACGGCGTCGCCGAGAGCCGCGACTTCCTGACGCACGCGCTGCCGCCGGACTTCGCCCAGCACAGCGTCGTGGAGAGCTGGCGGGTGGTCGCGGCGCTGCTGGGGTTGCTGGGCCGCCCGCTGCCCGGCGCGGCGCCAGGGCCGGTCGTCGCCGCGCCGGCGCCGGCCGGGCAGGCGGCGGCCGACCGCTGGCTAGCCGCGCGGGGCGTGCCGCCTGGCGCGCGGCTCGTCGCCATCCATCCGGGCACTGGCGCCGACGTCAAGCTCTGGCCGGCCGCTCACTGGAGCGCCGTGGCCGACGCGCTGGCCGACCGGCTGGACGCCCGGATCGTGGTGACGGGGAGCGCCGCCGAGCAGGCGCTGGTCGCCGCCGTGATCGCCGGCATGCGCGCGCCCGCCGTCGACGCGGCGGGTGCGCTCGACTGGGACGGGCTGGCGGGCCTGTTCGCGCGCTGCGCGCTCGTGCTGGGCGTGGACAGCGGGCCGCTCCACCTGGCCGCGGCGCTCGGCGTGCCCAGCGTCCACGTCTTCGGCCCGACGGCGCCGGCGCGCTTCGGCCCCTGGGGCCGCGGTGTCCACCGCGTCGTGCGAGCGGCGCTGCCGTGCAGTCCGTGCGGCAACCTGCTCGCTCCGCCGTGCGGCGCGCGCGCCGAGCCCGCTTGCCTGCGCGCTATCTCGCCCGCGGCGGTGATCAACGCGGCGGTCGCGGCCGTTGCGGAGGCCGCCGCGGCGCCGGCCAGCAGCAACTCGCGGCGCGCGGCCACCGGCGGGGCAAGCCTCGCACCCGCCGGCAATACCGGGGTGCCAGCTCCCGGCGACCGTGCGCGCACGGCCAGCCGAAGTGCGCCACCGGCGGCGCCGGCGGCCGCGGGCCTGCTCCCCGCGCCGCCGGTGGCGCAGAACGGGAGCCAGCCGCGGTGAGCGGGCGGCTGTGGGCGCGAGCGCGGCGGGTGGCTGATGCTGCCGCGTGGGGCCTGTTCGGCGGGGTCGGGCTGGCGACGCGGCTGGCGGCGGGCCGCCAACCGCCGCTCGATCCGGCGACCGTCCACCGCATCCTCGTCATACGGCTTGACCTGCTCGGTGACCTCGTGTTCGCGGCGCCCTCGGTCGCGGCGCTCCGCGCGGCCTACCCCCAGGCGCAGATCACGCTGCTGACGCTGCCGTACACGCGGCCGCTAGCGGCGCTGATACCCGGCGTGGACCGGACGCTCGCACTCGACGTGAACCGCTACCGGCGCCCCGCCGGCTGGCGTCACCTGGGCGAGGCCGTGGCGCTCGTGCGCGCGCTGCGCGCGGCACGGTTCGACCTCTGCCTGGCGCTGCACGGCCGCCCCGCCAGCGTGCTGGCGCTGCTGAGCGGCGCGCGCTACCGCGTGGGCTACGCCGCGCACGCCTACCCGTTCGCCTTCAACGTGTCGGTGCCCGGCCGCCGCTACGACCGGCCGCGGCACGAGACGGAGTATTGCCTGGACGTGGCGCGGGCCGTAGGGGCCGATGGACCGGGCGTACCGCGCCTCACGCCGCCGGCGCCCTACCGCGTGCCCGGGCTGGCGCCGGGCGAGCGCTACGTGGTGGTCCACCCCGGCGCCTCGAACGGCAGCGCGAAGCGCTGGCCGCCGGCGGCGTGGGGCCGGCTCGCGCGCGACGCGGCGGCAGCGCTCGGGCTGCGGGTCGTGGTGACGGGCGGCGAAGCAGAGCGCGCGCTCGTCGCGGCGGTGGTCGCGGCGGCCGGCGCGGCGGCCGTGCCGTCGGTCGGCACCTCGCTCCTCGAGCTGGCCGCGACGCTCGCCGGCGCGGATGCGCTGGTGAGCGGCGACACCGGCCCGCTCCACCTCGCGGCCGCGCTCGGCCGGCCGGTGGTGGGAGTGTACGGCCCGACGGACCCGGCGCAGACGGGGCCGCGCGGCGCCCGCGTGGCGGTCGTGCGCCGGCCGGTGCCCTGCGGGCCGTGCTACGATCTACGCGCGCCCGCGGAGTGCAAGCTGCCCGACCGCTCCCACGTGTGCCTGCGCGAGCTGGCGCCCGACGCGGTGCTCGGCGCCCTGTTGCGGCTGCTGGACGCGGTCGGCAGCGCCGGCCGCGCGCTGCCGACTGGCGCGCGCGCCGCCGACCGCTGAGCCGGGCGAATCAGGAAGCTCGTGGCGCGGCCCTGTTTCACGTGAAACGCTCGGGCGGTGTGGCGGCGCCAGGAGGCGAGCCCTGTTTCACGTGAAACGCCCGCTGTGCGGCCCGGCCGCGGCCGGGCGCTAAGACGAATTACGTGGCGAAGGAGTCATGGCCAGCGACGCGCCGCTCGTCGTCCCGTGCGCCGCCGATCCGCAGGTGGAGACCGCTCTGCGCTGCGGACGCTGTGACACCCCCATCTGCCCGCGCTGCCTGGTCATGACCCCCGTCGGCGCCCGCTGCCGCGCCTGCGCGCGCCTGCGCAAGAACCCCATCTACGACGTGCGGCCGCTGCATTACCTGCGCGCCATCGGCGCGGGCTTCGCGGTGGCGCTCGTCGGCGCTTACGTGCTCGCGTCCATCCCTTTCTTCCAGCTCTTCGGCCTGCTGCTGCTTGGCGCCGGCGTGGGCGAGGCCGTCACGCGCGCGGCGAATCGCAAGCGCGGCACTGGGCTAGCCGTCGTCGCCGTCGCCACGCTAGTGCTCGGCGCGCTCCTGGTACGGCTTCTGGCGATCGTCCCGCTTCCCATCTTAACCGCCATGGGCCTGAACGCGGCCGATTTGCTTCGCTTCGTGTTTGCACAATTCCTGAGTCCGTGGGGTCTCTTCCTCGCGCTCGCCGCGGTGATCGCCGCCAGTCGCGCGCGGTAGGCGCGGCCCGTGTGCCAGGCGGCCAGCGGCACCGCCCCACAACGTGGCCGTACGATTCTCGTGAACCGCGTCAGGCGCGGGCAGCCGTGGCCAGCCACAAGCGCACCCCGCTTGCCGCTAGCGCCGCGGGTACCGGCCGGCCGTAGCGCACGAAGCACTCCGCCGCTGGGTAGACCGTCGCACGCCAGCCGTGATCGGCAAGCCACTCGGTGGGATCCGTTAGGGACCGGTCCGTTTCGCCGACGTGCATGCGGATGCCCAGCAGCGCGACCGGCGACTCGCCATCCTGTTGCCGGTGCTCGCCGCCGGCCTCTCCTGCCCCCCTCGACGAACGGCCGGGCGCAGCCTGGGGCTCGGCAGCGGCCGGGCCCCGGTGGTCGAGGGCGAGGCGGCTGCCGGATGTCGATAGCCTTCCGATGCAGTGGAGTAGGCGGTTGCGCTCACCCTCGGTGAGGTACATTAGCAGCCCCTCGGCCAGCCAGGCGGTTGGCTCGTTGGCCCGGAAGCCGGCCGCGACCAGCGCGGCCGGCCACTCCTCGCGGAGGTCCGCGCGCACGACGCGTCGCTCGCACGTGGGCCTCGCGGCCCGACTGCTCAGCACCTGCTCCTTGAAGTCGACCACGTCGGCCTGGTCCAGCTCGAATAGGCGCAGCCCAGACGGCCACGCCAGGCGGAAGGCGCGCGCGTCCAGCCCGGCGCCCAGGACGACCACCTGACGGCAGCCAGCGCTCGCCGCGTCGAGAAGGCAGTCGTCGAAGAAGCGGGTCCGGATCGCCACGCAGGCGCGCTGAAACGTCAGGCGATCGTCGATCCGCGCGGCGATCGCGGAATAGGCCGGCCCTGCGGCGACCACGAAGTCCGTGGCCAGCGAGTCGTCAAACAGCCGATCGGGCCGGCCGCTCTCCAGCGCGCGGGCTTGCGCGACGAGCAACGCGGTAAGCCCTACGCCTTCCGGCGTCGCGGGCACGGCGGGCTCCGAAGGATACATCTCTCACCGTTTCCTAACCCCGAGTCGAACACCGCTCGCTCGGTTGCAGCTTTCGTCCGCGTGTGGCTGAGCCAGGCAAACCGCACGACGCCGCACAATGGCACCGCCGAGAACTGGCCGCTCCGCGCAATCGAGATTACGGAAGGCCACGCTTGGGCCGGGGCTGGCGGTTGTAGCAAGCGAGGCGAGGTCGCCGAGGGTCAGCGAGTCGTCTCACGGCCGGTGGCGGCCGCGGCGGCCCCGGCCTCGGCCGGCTCGGCGGCCGCGCGGCCCTTCGTGCGGGCCAGCCGCCAGCAGCGCGTCCGCGACTTCATGCAGCGGTCTTGCTCGGCCTGGTTCTCGGGGGGGGTGTTCTGGAGGCAGATGATCTGGTACAGCAGCACGTTGCCGTCAACGCCTTCCTCGTCGTCGACAGCCCAGCGCTCGCGGTAGTAGGGACAGGCGTGGCGGTAGCGGCGCCAGTCCGGATGGTCGCGAATTATCGTACTATCTCCAACCTCTAGTTGGCGAATTCTACCACACGGCTCCGGGCCTCACAACGCGCGCGCGCCTGCAAATCCGCCATTTTTTGGCGCGCTCGGGCCTACGCCGGCGCGCCGCTCGCGGCCAGTTGACGGGCGATGAACGCGCGGATCAGCGCGTGCGCGCGGTCCGTCTCCGGGCCGGGCTGGCGCGTGAACAGGTGCGGCTGGTCCGGGAACAGCGCCACCTCGACCGCGCCGCCCGCCGCGCGGTAGGCGCCCGCGAACCGCTCCTGCAGCGAGGGCGTCACGTTCGCGTCGATCGTGCCCTGCACGATCAGCGCGGGCGGCAGCTCAACCGACTCGCCCCGCTCCAGGATCGTCGTTGGGTTGCCCTCCCAGACGCTTTCCCACGGCCGGAAGAACGTGCGCGTCGACGCCACGATGTCGTCGCGGCCGGTCGCCTGCGCGAAGATGAAGCGGCCCAGCGGGTCCAGGATCGGCCAGACGAGCACCACGTACGCGAGCGTCGCGTCCGCGGCGGGCGCCTCGGACAGCGGGAGGGCCGCGTAGCGCGGGTCGTGCGGCCGCATGGCGGTGAGCATGAGTAGGTGGCCGCCGCTGGAGCTGCCCAGGCCGCCCATGCGGTCGGGGACCATCCCCAGCTCGACCGCGTGCGCCTTGAGCCAGCGCGTGGCGTAGTGGACGTCGGCCACGGCCACCGGGTAGGGGTGGGCGTCGCTGCCGTTGTGGAAGTCAGGCGCGAACACGACCAGGCCGCTCGCGGCCAGCGCCTGGCCATCCTCGGCGGTCGCCAGCCGGTCGCCACGCACCCACTGCCCGCCGTGCACGTAGATCAAGCCCGGAAACGGCCCCGGCGCCTCCGGGTGGTAGACCCGCGCCTGAAACGCCTCGCCGCCGTCGCGCCGGTACTCCACGTCGAACGTGCGCACCGCGAAGCGCGGCGTCGGATCGTACGCTAGCAGTCGCGTCGCGGCGCTCGCGGCGGCCCCTTGCTCAGCCATCGCCCTTCCCTCCCGTCCGCGGGCCGCTCCTGTTTGGCATCGCCTGCACACCGCGGGCGGCCAATGATGGCACAGGGCGCGGCCGCCGTCAATCGGCAGGCACAAGCCGGCCACGCGCTCGCGGTATAGATCAGGGGACCGGGGTGGCGCCGCCGTCGAAGTTGATCGCGACGCCGGTGATGTAGCTCGCCCGCTCGGAGACGAGGAACGCCACGAGGTCGGCTAGCTCGCTGGCGTGCGCCACGCGCCCCAGGGGCACCGCCCGCTGCGCCGCGAAGCGCCGGTAGAAGTCCTCCTCGTCCAGCTCGGGCGACTCGCGCTGCCGCAGGCGCTCCCACTGCATCGAGCGCACAACGCCGATACACACGCCGTTCACCAGGATGTTCTCGGGCGCGTACTCCTGGGAGAGCGCCTTCGTGACGGCGAGCCCGGCCGCGCGCGCCGCCGCGGTGGGCAGCCCGCCCGCGCGCGCGACCTTCGCCCCCGTATTCAGGATGTTGACAATCCGCCCGCCGCGCTGGCGCCGCATGTGGGGAATCACCTCGCGCGCGCAGCGCACGGCCCCGAACAGCTTGGTCTCGAAGTCGCGCAGCCACACTTCGTCGGACAGGCTCTCGAACTTGCCGCCCGCGCTCGTGCCCGCGTTGTTCACCAGAATGTCCAGCCGGCCGAAGCGCTCGACGGCCGCACCGATGAGCCGCGCGGCAGCGTCGGGCGCGCCGATGTCCAGCGCCACCGGCAGGACCGGGTGGCCCGTGGCCGCCTCGATGGCCCCCGCCTCCTCGCGCAGGTGCGCCTCGCGGCGGGCGCAGATCGTCACGCCCACGCCCTCGGCGCTCAGCCGCTCGGCGATCGCGCGCCCCAGCCCATCGCTCCCACCCGTGACGATGGCGGCCTTGCCGGCCAGCCCCAGCTCCATCGGCATCTGGCGCAACTCCTTGCCGGCTCAGTCCTCCGGGCGGCGGCCGATGTCGTTCAGCACTTCCTCGACCAGATCGGTGCCCCACAGGTTCGCGAAGGTGGCGTCGGGGATCGGCTGCGGCACCAGGCCTAGGTCGCGGAAGAACTGGTAGCAGTAGTGCATGGACTCCTTGTTCGGCAGCCCGTTCGGGTTGAAGTTCGGCGGGTCCATCTCGTGGACCGTGGCCGCGTCGAGGTTCGTGGCGCGCGCGATGATGTCCTCGACCTGGGCGCGGTCGGCCTCGCTCGTGCGCCCGGCGCGCGCGTCCAGGTAGTCGCGGATGCCGCGGATGTACGCCTTGACGAGGCCCTTCGCCACGGGCCGGTTCTTGTACAGCTCCTCGTGGAGCCCCAGCGTGGTGAGCGTGAAGTTCGGATACAGGTCCTCCACGCCCATCAGGCGCACGATGGTCCCCTGGCGTCGCGCCCGCGACATGAACGGCTCGGAGATCATCGCGGCGTCGACGGCGCCGTTGGCGAGCGCCCCGACCATATCCGCGAACGACAGCCCCTCGATGTGCATATCGTCCAGCGTCAGGCCGACGCGCTGGAGGCCCGCCGAGAGCGCGCAGCCGCTCGTGGTCCCCTTGCCGGGCGAGACGATGCCGAGCGTGAGGTCTTTCAGGTCCTCCAGGCGCCGGCCCTGGCCGCGGTCCCACACCTCCTTGCGGACGACAATGGCCTGATCGCCCGGGCTGCCGGGACGGAACGTGCCGCGGTCGGCGACGGCCTTGAGCGGGATGCCGCGCGCGAGGGCGTTGAACATGGCCGGGTTGGCGGCGCCGCCGCCGATCTCGAGCTGGCCCGTGGCGAGGGCGGGCATCGCCTCCGAGCCGTTGGCGAAGTAGATCTGCTCGAGGTCGATGCCCTCCTGCGTCAGGTAGCCGCGCGCCTCCGCGACGTAGAATCCCACATCCACCGCCAGCCGCTGGTAGGCCATGCGCAGGTGCGTCGGGGCGGGTGGCGGGGCCTGCGCGGTGGGCTGGGCGGGGGCCGTTGGCGCGGCCGGGGCTGGCGCGGCGGGAGCTGCGCCCGGCCCGGCCGGGGCGTTCGATGGCGCGGCGGGCTTGGCCGGCGCGGCTGGGCCGCTGGCAGGTGCGCACGCGGCCAGCGCGAGCAAAGCGCTCACCGCGAATTGCAGGGGCTGGGAGCGCCGGTAGCAGCGCAGCATCCTCACCGCCTCCTCGACTACTACCTCATCACCGATAATGTGAAATGTGATATGGGTTGTGCCTCACAACCCATATCAATTCACCAGTGACGGCCCATTACTCGCTGTCCCAGGACGAATTGCTGGATAGTAGCACACCGGCCGCGCTCAGTACGGTCCAAGCACCTGGCGGGCGTACTGCACGTACTGCAGGTCCACCGCCGCATCGAGGTCGATCGGTCGGTCCTGGTATCCCTGCTGTACGAAGAACTCCTGGTCGGCCCGCATGGACGGAACCCGGAGGCCGCCATCCGGATCGAGGCCGATGATGGTCATGGTGTCGTAGAGCGAGCGGTCTTGGATAGCCGTCCACTTCATGAGCACTTCGACGGCTCGCTCGCGGGCGGCGGCATCGCCGCGAACGAACCCGTCGTTGAAGTAGCGCAGTCCGCGCAGGTAGGCTACCATCCAGCGCTGAGCGACCTCCGGTCGATCGCTGCTGAAAGCCGGCGCATAGATGATGACACCGATCTGGTGGTCGGGGTTCACGTCGTAGTCCCAGCGCCAGACGACTCCCAGGCCGCGCTGGCCCATGAAGGTGATGAAGGGTTCGACCGGCGCCGCGGCGTCGATGCTCCCATTGGCGAGCGCCGGGAGCATGTCCGGGAACGGCAGCTCGTCGACCCGCACGTCGCTCAGAGTCAGTCCCCCTTCGGCCACGTAGGCTCGCACGTCGGTCATCGCGGCGACCGTCGTGCTCGGGATGGCGATGCGCCGCCCGCGCAGGTCGGCGGCCGTGTGGACCTGGCCTGTATCCACCAGGTCCCGCCGCAGCACCAGCGCGCTGACCGGGCGGCCGGGCGCGCTGTGGCCGTGGTCCGATACGATGCGCAGATTCAGGCCGCGCGCGATGGCGTTGAACAGTCCGGCGGTGATACCACCCGCACCGACATCGAGCTGGCCGGCGGCCAGGGGCGACGTCATCTCGCCTCCGGTCGTGAAGCGGGTGGGTTCGACCTCCAGCCCCTGCTCGGCGAAGTAACCGTTCTCGATTGCCAGGTAGTAGCCGGCGCCGCCGAGGATCCCTAGCTCCCCGAGACGCACCCGTGTGGCCTGCGCCGGAGCGATGCTTTGTGGGCTGGAGTCCTCCGGCAGGGCCACCGGGGGCCGCTCGCCGGACACGCGAAGGGCGGGCGCGGCGCCTGTCGTGGTCGGGCCTGCCACCAGAATGCAGATCGCCAGCCCGAGGAGCGCGCGACGGGGTAGCCGCAGCGGAATCGTCCAACAACGCACGACATCACCTCCTACGCGTACCGCTCGCCGCCCGAGTGGTCTCTCCCTCCGCGGCGGTTGCCCCTCGGCTGGTGCCCACGATAGCCCGCCGCCCGACGCCCGTCAAGCCCGGGCCGCTGCCAGAATGGATGTTCGTAGGAGTATATGGCGTTGACCCCGCACGGGTGGCGTGCTAGGATGCCCGAAAACGCGAGGGAGGCGGTCGTGAGCGCACAGATTCGGTACCTGGCGATCGTGAGCGAGCAGCCCGAGCGGCTGGCGCGGTTCTACACGACCTATTTCAAGCTGCGCGAGCTAGGCCGGTCCGGCGCCGGCGACGTGGCGCTCACCGACGGCTTCTACAACGTCTCGCTGCTGAAGCCGCGGCCGGGCGCGGAGACGCCGGGCATCAGCCACTTCGGCATCGCCATTGACGACATCCGCGAGATCGAGGGGCGGCTGGAGGAGTTCGCGCCGAGCGCCGACCTCGAGGGCGAGCCGGGCGACCTGTTCCACGGCGAGTACCGCGTGCGCGACCCCTACGGCCAGACGGTGAGCCTGTCGGCGCGCGGCTTTCACGCGCCGATGGTCGAGCGCGGCTTCCCGAGCATCCGCCACCTGGCGATGTGCGTGCCGAACAACGACGAGGTGCTCGACTTCTACGTGAACGTGTTCGGTTTCCGCGAGAACACGACCAGCAAGCGGCTGCGCGAGCAGGGCAGCGTCGTGCGCTGGGCGGCCGACGGGGCGACGGCGATGGCGCTGCTGCCCGACCGTACCCGCCGCGAGATCAACGCGACGGAGAGCGCACGCGACGGCCTGAACCACTTCGGCTTCCTGGTGACGGACATCATGGGCTTCCTCGACTCGCTGCCCGAGGACTGCGTGAGCAAGCGGCCCAATGACCGCCCAATGGCCGAGTACCGCGGCTTCGACCCCGACCGCAATCCATTCGACATCTCGCAGGACAAGGGCTTCGAGGTGGACGTCGGCCGCTGGCTGCACGGCTAGCCGGGGGCTGGCCATGTGGCTCCGTTGCTGGATCGCCGTGGTTGTCGCGTTGGTGAGCCTGGCGTGCGCGCCGAGCCCGGCCGCGCCGCCCAGCGGGGCGCCCACGGCCGGCGCCGCCCCGACCGCGCCTGCCCCCTGGCCACCGGCGCTGCAGGCGGCGATCGACGGCGCCCGCCAGGAGGGCACGCTCGACCTGGTCTGGGGCGGCGCCGTGCTCGGCGGAAACGACGGTGTGCGCCAGCTCCAGGACCGCATCAACCAGAAGTACGGCCTGAACCTCACCTTCAACTTCACGCTCGGCCCAGCGGGGCCGGTGACGGGCGCCCGCATCCTGCAGGAGGTGGCCGCCGACCGACCCAGCCACACGGACGTCCACGCCGTCTCGGTCTATCCGGAGATCAAGGAGGGGTTTCAGTCCATCGACTGGCGCGAGTACGTGCCGGGGCTGCCCGAGGCGGTGATGTACTTCGACAACCGCGGCGTCGCCTGGGGCACGCTGCTGCCGGGGATCACCTACAACACGCAGCTTGTGCCGCCCGACAAGGCGCCGCGCAGCCTGGCCGACCTGCTCACGCCCGCGTGGAAGGGACAGTACGCCGTCCCGCCCTACGTGGTCGGCCGCGGGGTGTATGCGCTACCCGAGTACCAGGGCGCCGAGCGCTGGTTCCCCTTCTGGCGCCAGATGGTGGCCGGGGCGAGTGGGATCATGCGCTGCGGCGAGAGCGAACATATCCTGAGCGGCGAATTCCCCCTGTTCGCCGTCGACTGCGGCGACTACGAGGCGCGCAGTCGCCAGCGGCTCGGGCAGCCGCTGAGCCACGTCATCCCGGCCGAGGGGACGGTCATCCGCTACTGGCTGATGGGCGTGCCGCTCACGGCGCGCCACCCGAACGCGGCCAAGGTGTTCGTCAGCTACCTGCTGAGCCGCGAGGGCCAGGAGTTCGTCTGGGAGACCGACGCCACCGACTCGTACCGCCTGCCGGGCTCACACATCGCCGAGATCGTGAAGAGCTACGAGGCGCGCGGCGTGGTGTTCCACGAGGAGTACGCATTGCTGGAGAAGCATCCTGAGCTGGCCGACATCGAGCGCCAGATGCTCACCATCTTGGAGCAGACGCGCTAAGCATCCGGGCAAGGCGTGGATGTCAGCATCGTACAGGGCGATGTTGCACCAAGGATTGTGGATGCCAGCATCGTACAGCACGGGCGGACCACCATGCTTACTGCGGGTGCGACCGCAGCCACTCGATGTAGGCCGGGATGCCCTTCTCGATCGGCAGCTTCGGCTGCCAGCCGAAGTCTTCCTTGGCCCGCGAGAGGTCCAGGTAGTTGTTCGGCTGTGTCGGCGTGGGGCCTTTGCCGGGCCTGACCGCGATCTTGGCGTCCGGCACCGCCGACCGCACGGCATCAACCAGCGCCTGCACCGTGACCTCGCTGCCATTGCCGGCGTTGTAGATGCGGTGGGGCAGCTTCTCCGCCAGGTGCACGATGCGCACTAGCTCGGCGCAGTCCTGCACGTGGGTGAAGTCGTTGCCGTCCTCAGCGTAGAGCGCGCCGGCGGGGCCGTAGTCGGGCGCCGCGCCCCGGACCGCGGCGTGGGCCAGGCGGCCGGGCAGGTTGCCCATCGAGTAGTACATCGGCCCGTAGACGCCGCGCGGCCGCACGATGCCGAGGCTCAAGCCCAGGCGGTCGGCGTAGTGCAGGGCGACGATCTCGCCCGCCTTCTTGAAGGCCTCGATGGGGCTGCGGCTCTCCACGGGCAGCGGCGCGTCCTCGCGGTAGGGCCCCGCCTGGAGGCCCTGGTACACCGTGGACGAGCTGACGTAGGTGAACCGGCGCACGCCGGCCAGGTTCGCCGCCTCCAGTGCGTTGACGAGCCCGCCCACGTTCGTCGTGTAGTCCTGGGTGAGGTTCGACGTGCCCAGGACCGGCGAGGCCAGGTGGACGACGCCCGTGACGTGGTGCTTCAGCGCGACGTTCATCACCTCGTGCGGCGACGCGACGTCCACGCGCTCGGCGATCACGCGCTTGCCCACCTCGTCGGCCCAGCGCTCGTGTACGCGCCAGCTATGGTGCCAGGTGGCGACGACGTCCTCGCCGGCGTCCAGTAGCTGGCCCACGACGTGCAGGCCGATGAACCCCATTCCGCCTGTAACCAGAGTCGGCATTACGTCTGCTCCTCGCGCCGCGGCTGGGTAGCTTTACGTGGCATCGTGATCGCGGGTTGCCGCGGCGAACTGCGGCACGACGTGCGCCGCCAGGCGCTCCATGGAGCGGCGCACCTCGGCGGGGCTGAGGCCGGTCAGGGCGACGTTGGCGGCCACATAGGTTAGGCCCAGATCCTCTTGCAGGCTGGCGAGCACGTCGGCACACTCCGCGGCGGTGCCCGCGATCACGCGCCGCTCGACCAGCATGTCGTCAATCGAGGTGCCCAGCACGTCCACGCTGGAGCGCTGCTGCTTGCGGAAGCTCGCTGGGATCGGCCGGTCGGCCGTGCGCGCGTGGATCTCGGCAGAGGCGGTCACGTAGCTCCGCACGCCCCTTTCGGCTGCCGCCCGCGCCGCCGCCCGGTCCGTGCCCACGTAGACGTGGTACGCCGCCAGCACCTCGTGCGTGGCGGGGTCGTGGCCGGCGGCGCGCAGCGCGTCGTGGTACAGCGCCACCTTCTCGCGCAGCTCGGCGACCGGGTGCAGGAACGGCGCGAGCATCAGGTGGTAGCCGCGCTGGCCCGCCAGCACGAAGGTCTCGGGCGTCGTGATCGCCGCCAGCCAGACGGGCGGATGCGGGCGCTGGATGGGGCGCGGCAGCGTGGTGAGCGCGGGGAAGCGCACGAACTGGCCGTCGTAGGCCACCTCGTCCTCCTGCCAGCAGCGCAGCACCACGTCGAGCGTCTCGGCGAACTTCGCGCGCACGGTCTCCAGCGGCGCATCGAAGACCTCGTTCTCCCAGCGCAGGAAGCCCGTGCCCACACCGAAGTCGAGCCGCCCCTCGCTCAGCACGTCGAGCGTGGCGTACTCCTCGGCGACGCGCAGCGGGTGGTGGTAGGCGAGCAGGGTGACGGCGGTGCCGATGCGCAGGCGGCGCGTGCGCATGGCGATGGCGCTGCCGAGCGTGGCCGGGCAGGACATGACGCCGCCGAAGCCGTGGAAGTGGTGCTCGGCGAGCCAGACGCCCGCGAAGCCCAGCTCCTCCCCGAACGCCGCCTGCTCGACGATCTCGCGCAGCAGCGCGGCGGGCGGCGGGCCGTCGCCGCTGGCAAAGCTGGGCAGGTAGAACAGCCCGAAGCGCACGCGCCCTCCCGGCGGCCGCCGCCCGCGCCCGCGCCGCCCCCGCGATAGTAGGCGCTAGTATAGCACCGCGCCGCGTAGCCGCGTTCGTTCGCGGCATCGTACCCCCGCTTGGAGCGCTCGTCTCCCGGGCCGCGCCCTCACCCGCCCTCGCTGCGCTCGGGCGACCTCTCCCAGGGGGAGAGGTAACGCGGGGCCGGCGGCATGCGCCCTCTCCCCCTGGGAGAAGGTCGAGGGGAGGGCGTCCCACTCCCTCTCCCCCTGGGAGAGGGTCGGGGTGAGGGCGTCCCACTCCCTCTCCCCTGGGAGAGGGGCGGGGTGAGGGCGCGCCCCGCCGCGCTCCGGACGTGCCGCGTAATATAATGCGCACTGCCCGGCGAGGTTTGAGCATGCGACGGCCCGAGAATCGGAAAGGATGGACGGGATGGAGACGCTCTCCGACGTGCGCGGCATGCAGGCGGCGGCCGATACCTGGAACATGCGGCTTATCGGCCACAGCGACCTGAACGGCGTCGGCGACGCCATGCAGGTCATCAAGCGCGGCGACTACGTCTACGTGGCGCACGTCGGGCTGAGCCCGCTGGCGCTGACGATCCTCGACTGCGCCGACCCGACTAACCCGCGCGTCGTGCGGCAGATCGAGCACCCGCCGAACACCCACAACCACAAAGTGCAGATCGTCGGCAACGTGCTCATCCAGAACAGCGAGGAGCCGTACTTCGGCAGCCCCACCGCCGACCCGCCGCCGGTCACGGGGCTGGCCGTCTACAACCTGGACGACCCGACCGACCCGCGCCCGCTCAGCTTCTATCCCGTGCCGGGCACGGGCGTCCACCGCGTCTGGTTCGAAGAGGCGCCCTACGCCCACATAGCAGGATGCCTGCCGGGCGTGCGCGGCCGCTCGTACCACATCGTGGACCTCTCGGACCCGAGCCAGCCGACGATGGCCGGCTGCTGGTGGATCCCCGGCACGAAGGACGGCGACCCCGAGCCCTGGGATGTCGCATCGACGGGCACGATGGCGAACAGCGCCGGCCACACGATCACCACAATCGGCGTGCACGGCGCCATCCCGCACGGCGACCGCTCGTACGTGTCGTGCCTGGACGCCGGCTTCGCGCTGCTGGACATCGCCGATCTGAGCGCGCCCAAGGTGCTAGGGCGGGTGAACTGGTGCCCGCCCTACGGCGGTTTCCTGCACACCTCCCTGCCGCTGCCGAGCCGCGGCCTGGTCGTCTGCGCGTGCGAGACACTACGTCCCACGCTGGAGGCGGACGGCGACAAGCGCATCTGGATGGTGGATGTCCGCAACGAGCGCCAGCCGGTCACGATCAGCTCGTTCCCGCGCCCGCGCCCGCCCGCCGGGTCGCCGTGGGCGACGTACTGGGACCGGCCGGGTAGCTTCGGGCCGCACAACCTGCACGAGAACCGACCGGGCAGCTTCCAGAGCGAGCGGCTGATCTTCTCGACCTGGAACAACGCCGGCCTGCGGCTCCACGACATCAGCGACCCCGACCGCCCGACGGAGATCGCCCACTTCAATCCCGAGCCGCCGCCCGGCCAGGAGGCGCCGAAGGCGAACGACGTGTACGTGGACGCCGACGGGCTGATCTACCTCACCGATCGGCTGAAGGGCGGGCTGTACGTGGTCGAGTGTACGGAGCGGCTTTGATCACACGCCGAGCTGGCCACAGACCCAGTCGAGGATGACGCCGGGCGTGCGGGGCGTGTTGCCCATGTGGCCGACGGGCGGGAAGTAGCCCCATTTCGGGTCGCCGTGCTCCAGCAGCAGGTACATGTCCTCGATGGGGAAGATGCTGTCCTGCGTGCCGTTCACGAGCAGCAGCGGCGCGCACGGCTGGTCCAGCACGCCCTGGGTGAGCAGCGACAGCTTCGGGCTCTGCTCGACCCAGTCCTCGAAGCTGCCGCGCAGGAAGGCGTAGGACAGCGTCTCGGCCAGCTCGAAGGCGTACTCCCCGTGCTGCGCCTTCTCGATCCACTCGGGCGTGAAGGTGTAGTGCGTGCAGCCGCCGTGGTCCACGGCGCAGCGCACGCGGTCGCGGCGCGTGTGCGCCAGCTTCGCCGCCCAGTAGCCGCCGGTGCTGGCGCCCATGATTGCCACGCGCGCCGGGTCCACGTCGTCGCGGGCGGCCACCCAGTCGAAGATGGTGTCCCACATGCGGTCGGCGTCGTCGGCGCCCTTGATCGGCGCCTCGCCCACGCCGGCGTTGTCGAGCGCCAGCACGGCGATGCCGCGCGCGAGATAGGCATCGGCGCGGCGGTCCTCCTTGTAGCCGTCGATGCCGCCCCAGGCCAGCAAGATCGGCACGCGCCCGGCGGTCGTCGGGCGCCGGTAGTAGCCGACGATGCGGTCGCCCTCGCCCGGGCGGCCGGCGAACGGGATCTCGACGCGCTCCAGCGGCGGGTCGAAGTAGCGCGCGGCCTTGAGATAATTCTCGACGCTCTTCATGTAGGACGTGCGGCGGCCGGGTGAGTTCGTGGTGGGGTAGCGCCCCAGGCGGTAGTAGGCGTAGGCGCGCAGGTAGTCCTGCTGCGCGGCGGCGGTGTCGCCGCGCGCCTCGGCCGCCTGGGCGCGCTCCTCGTAGGGCCGCGCCACCTCCATGAAGGCGGCGGCCCAGGGGTCGCGGTCGAGCGACGTGAGGCGGTCGAGCACGCCCGCCACGACCGCGTACTCCGTGAACTCGAACGAGCCCTTGCGGGCGCGCTCCAGCATGTTCGCCTTGGCCTCGGCGTACGGCCGGACGTAGCGCACGATCGGCTGCGCTGCCACCGCGGGCCTCCTTCTCTACTCTGACCTGGCCCGGCCGCATCGGGCGGGCGCGCGGTCAATGATACACGCTGCTAGTCGCAGCCACGCTCGGCGGCGGGGGACAAGACCCTGCCCTATCTGGATTCCGCAGGCGACCGGCCCGATTCTACGACGGCCTGTGGGGCGGGAGCGAAGGCGGGCATGACCTCGGCGGCGAAGCGCTCCATCTGTCGGAGCGTGTCGGTGTGCGGCAAGGCCCCGTAGTTGAAGTAGCAGATCACCTCGTCAATCCCCGCCGCCTCGACGCGCTTGAGTTGCTCGATCACCTGCGCGGGGCTGCCGGTGATGATCGTCTCCTCGCCCAGCGTCTCGGCCGTCGAGGCGGCGTTGCGCTTCGCGATCTCCTCGAAATAGGCATACGAGGCGGGCGCCGCGCTCGCCTGAGTGGGCGACGCGCCGCGCACGCCGCGCTGGTAGAACTTCAGGCGCTCCTTCGCGCGGAGCTGCTCGGCCGGCGTGTCGGCGAGCGCCAGGAAGTACGAGCACTTCGCGCGCAGGTGAGGGAAGCCAGCCTCCCGCGCGAAACCGAAGAAGCGGGCCGCGGCCGCCTGCAGGCTGCCGAACACGACGCTGGCCGCGAACGGCGCGAAGATGATGTTGAACTCGCCCGTGGCGGCCATGCGCATCGTCGGCTCGCTGAAGCAGGCTACGTAGATCGGGGGGTGCGGCTGCTGCACCGGGCGCGGCAGCACCGTGATCGGCAGGTCCCAGCGGTGGTACTGGCCTGCCCAGGTGAGATCCGTCTGAGTCCACGCCGCGCGCACGATTGCCATCTCCTCGTCGAAGCGGCCGCGGCTCTCCTCGAACGGCACCTCGAAGGTATCGTACTCGCGGCGGTCGTAGCCCCGCCCGGCGCAGAACAGCGTGCGGCCGTTGCTCAGCAGGTCGAGCAGCGCCCACTCCTCGGCCACGCGGATGGGGTGATTGCAGGGCAGCACGACGGTCGCCGCGGCGAGCTTGATGCGGCTGGTGCGGGCGGCCAGGTGGGCGAGGAACGTGGCGGGCGCCGGGAGGCAGCCGAACAGCCCGAAATGGTGCTCCGGCACCCAGGCCGAGTGGAAGCCCAGCTCCTCGGCCGCGATGGCCTCCTCCTCGACCTCCTGCAAGAAGCGGTTGGGGTCGCGCCGCTGCGCCTCGTAGCGGGGCGGGTTGTCGGTCAGCGTAAAGTACCCGAAGTCCATGCGGCCACCTCCCTGTCGGCCAGTGTAGCAGCCAGGCCGCTCGCGCGGGACACCGCTGCCGAGCGTCCCACACGGCCGTAGGGACGGTTACCGCATAGGCAGCGGCCGCTCAGCCCGCGGCCGCCGGGGCGGCGCGGAAGGCGGGCATGACCTCGCGGGCGAAGAGCTGCATCGAGCGGCGCACTTTATCGAGCGGCAGGCCGCCGAAGCTTGTCCAGCAGACCAGCTCGCCGACCCCCGCGGCTTGCAGCTCGGCCACGCGCGCGCGCACTGTGGCCGGCGACCCGATGAGCAGCGCGTCGCGCAGCAGGCTCTCCCAGCGCAGCGCCCCGATGTCCGCACGCATGCGCTCCGTGCGCGCCGTGAACTCCGGATCGAGCGCGGGCAGGCCGTCGGTGTGCAGCGAGCGGCGGAAGGCGTCGAGGAACCACTCCTCGGGGCCGCGCGCGTCGGCCTGGGCTTCCGCGTCGGTCGGCGCCACGTAGACGTGCTTGGTGACGGTCCACTGACCGAGCAGGCGCGCGATGGTGGCGGCGTCGTGGCCGGCCGCGCGCAGCTCGGCCTCGTAGCGCGCGCGGTTCTCCAGATTGCGCGGCAGCGGCGTGGCCAGGCCCGAAGAGAGCATGCGGTAGCCCTGCCGCGCCGTCCAGGCGATCGTCTCAGGGCTGTTCACGGCCACAGCCAGCGGCGGGTGGGGCCGCGTGAGCGGGTGCGGATGCACGGGGATGCCCGGGATCTGCCAGTAGCGGCCGGCGTGCTCCACGCGGTCCCGCGTCCACGCCTTCAGCACGACCTCGACCGCCTCCTCGAAGCGCGCGCGGCTCTCCTCCGGCGGCACGCGGTAGCCCACGAACTCGGCGGGCCGGTTGCCGCGCCCGAGGCCCACCGTCAGGCGACCGCCGCTCAGGATGTCGAGCGTGGCGGTCTCCTCGGCGAAGCGGATCGGGTCGTGGAACGGTAGCACGTAGACGGCCAGCCCGACGTGCAGGCGCTCAGTGCGGCTGAACACGGCCGAGGCCAGCACGCTCGGCGCCGACGAGATCCCGTAGTCGGCGAAGTGGTGCTCGGTGAGCCAGACCGAGTCATAGCCCAGGCTCTCCGACCACACCATCAGGTCCACTTCGTTCCTGATGACGTCGGCCTCGCGAGCGCCGGGCGGGCGCTGCAAGAAGTAGTACGTGCCGAACTTCATAGCCACCGCCGGCGCCGTGCGGGCCTGGGCGCGGCGCCGCTGCCTTTCCCTGATTGACCGCTGCTATGGGCGGGATTATACTCGCCACACTCGGATGGGCGTAGCTGGGCGCCCGACCCCTTGCGGCCACGGGAGCTGTCGGCGATCCTGGCGAGATGACGCATGTGGTGCGCGTATCCCCGCTGCTTCCGCGAGGCGGCGGCGCGCTGCGTGACCTGCGGGCGGCAGTACTGCGCCGGCCACTGCTCGCCGTGGGTCTACAGCGCCGGCGACGGCCTCTACGAGTGCGCGCTGTGCGAGCGGCACCTCACGCCCGGGCAGGTGCGCGCCGAGACACCACCCGACCTTCTGGCGTCCGTGGGCGCGGTGGGGTTCTTCCTGGTTGCGGTGGCGGTGGGCACGGCGATGGACGTCGCGGCGAAGGGGCCGGGCATCATCGTGCTGTCTGTCTTCGCGCTGGCGTTCGTCTTCATGGCTCGCTGCGTCAGCCACTGAAGCGCATCGCGGCTCTTCGGCTCGCACGCGCGGCGCCCCGCTCTCTCACGCGCGACGCGCGGTAATCAGCCACGCCGCCGAGCCGAGCAGGACGCCGTCGGCGGTCGCGTGCGCCGCCAGCGTCGCGCGCAGCGCGTCCAGCGCCCGTGCCGTGGTCGCCTCGTCGAGGCCGTTCAGCAGCCCGCGGATGGCGCCCTGGCCGCGCAGGAAGCCGAGCGCGTCGTCCGCATCGGCGCCGAAGCATAGCGGCTCGCGGACGGCCTCGATCGCGATAGCCGCGTAGCCCGCATCCGTCAGGATGCGCCGCGCCGCGCCCGGATCGGCCAGGCCAAACGGCCCCGCGGCGCCCACGGGCGGCTGCGGCAGCGTGCGGCCCATCGCCAGGGCGCCGCGCAGCGCGAGCAGCCAGTCGTTTTGCCCTAGCTCCTGCCAGGCGAGCAGCGCCAGCCGCCCGCCCGGCCGCAAGGCGCGGCCGACGTTGCGGAAGGCCGCGACCGGGTCGCCGAAGAACATGGCGCCGAACCGGCTGATGGCCAGGTCGAACGCCGCCGCCGCGAACGGGTACACCTGGGCGTCGGCCTGCTCGAAGCGGACATTCGGCAGCCCTTCGGCGCGGCCGCGCTCGCGCGCCCGCGCGATCATCGCCGCCGACAGGTCCACGCCCAGCGCGCTGCCCGCAATCGCCGCGCGCGCCGCGTCGCGGGTCGTCTCGCCGCAGCCACAGCCGACGTCGAGCACGCGATCGCCCGCCGCGACGGGCGCCGCGGCGCGCAGCCGCCCGCTGTAGCGGCGCACGGCCGCATCGTAGCGCGCCTCGTGCGCGACCCAGTGCGCCTCTTCGCCTTGCCAGGCGGCGGCCTGCTCGGCGTTCACGATCTCGGGCGGCATTCTGTCACCTCTCAGCACCAGTTGCGCGGGACGCGGCTCGCGCTCCTGGCCTAGTCTGCAGCCTAGCCCCCAGTGTAGCACCGCCGCCCGCTCCCGGCGCCGCGCTGGCCGCCGCCGCGGCGACCGACGCCCACGCCGCGGCTATAATGGGGCATCTTCCGCGGGGAGGACGCCATGCCGGCCCGGCCATTCGTGTACCTGTCCGACGACGACGTCCGCGCGCTGCTCGACGTGAAGCAGGCCATCCGCATCGCCGAGGAGACGCTGCTGGCCCACGCCCGCGACCAGGTGGACTGGTGCGAGCCGCGCCAGATCATCCTGCGGCCGGCGGGCAGCGACACGGTGTACAAGCAGAAGGCCTGCGCGCTGCGCGACATCAATGTGGCCGGCATGCGCGTCATCGGCCTGAACCGCAGCGACGAGGGCATCGCCCTCGCGCTGCACCACCCGTCGAAGTACATCTTGCTCAGCGATCCCGACACCGGCCTCTTCTTCTGCATCATGGAGGAGCACTGGAGCCATGCCATTCGCACCGGCGTGTGCGTGGCGGTGGCGGCGAAGTACCTGGCGCGCCGCGACTCGCGCGTGGTCGGCATGATCGGCGCGGGCTTCATGGCGAAGGCCACGCTGCTGGCGCTAAGAGAGGCCGACCTGTTCCCCATCGAGGAGGTGCGCGTCTACTCCAAGCGGCCCCACTCGCGCGAGGCCTACGCGCGCGAGATGAGGGAGGGGCTGGGGCTGAACGTGGTCGCCTGCGACTCGCCGCAGCCGGTCTGCGAGGCGGCCGACGTGCTGGTCACCGCGTCGTCGGCCAAGGAGCTGCTGGTCTTCGACCGCTGGCTGCGCCCCGGCGTGTTCGTGTACAGCATGGGCGAGTTCCAGGAGATCGAGGCGCCCGTGTACCGCGGCGTGGACCGGCTGTACGTGGACGACTGGGAGCACTGCAAGCTGAAGGTGGACATCCAGACGATGCTGGCCGACGGCAGCCTGACCGAGGACGACGTGTACGCCGACCTGGGCGAGGTCGTCGCGGGCCTGAAGGATGGGCGCCGCGCCCCCGAGGAGCGGCTGCTGCTGCGCTCGCAGGGCCTCGTCACACAGGACATCGCCATCGCGTACTGGCTGTACCAGCAGGCCGTGGCGCGCCAGATGGGCCAGCACCTGCGCGTCGGCCACCAGACCGCCGCCTCCCCGATCGGGGTGTGATTGTGTTTCACGTGAAACGAGGCCCTTCTTGCCACCAGCCGCGCCCGCCTCGCGCGCGGCGCGAGGGCTAGCGCGGTGGCCCTCGTGCCCGTGCCCGTGCCGGCGCTGCCGGTCCTCTGGTCCAAGGCCGTCGTGGACCTGGAGCCGATGACGCGCTACGGCTCGCCCGCCGACGTGGCGAGCGTCAACAGCACGCTCTGCCTGCACAACCCCGGCGCCGAGCCGCGCGAGGTGACGCTGTACGCGCCGAGCCACTGGGAGAACGAGGCGAACCTGCGCGTGGGCCAGGAGGCGCGCAAGCCGGCCTCGCCCATCCGCGAGGGGCCGCTGGAGGCGGAGCGCTTCGCGCCGCTGCTGGCGGCCCTCCGCCGCGAGGCGCCCGCCGCGGCCGCCGGCCTGGAGGCAATCCTGGCGCGCGCGCGCAAGGTGTACGCCGGCACGGTCGAGGTGCCGCCCGGCGACCTCGTCGTGCGCTACCACACGCGCTTGCCCGTCGTCGCGGAGCCCGACGGCAGCTACCGCTTCGCCGAGTTTGTGCCGCGCAGCCATGGTGCCGTGCCGCCGGGCGGCGAGCTGAGCGTGGCGCTCGTGCTGCCGCGCTGGGGCCCCGGCTACGCCATCGAGGCGCTCGACTGGGCGCAGACCGACGCCGCCGGCGGCAACCTGGAGTGGGGCCTGCTCGCCCGCGACAACCTCTACGCCTTCACCTGGTACTGGCGCTACGCCCCCGTCCTCTGGCTGCGCTACCGCTACCGCACAGCCCCACGAGGCCCCGACAGCCTATGAGCCCTGGTGGCAGGCGGGCGCCCGAGTCAGACTGTCGCCTGCTGATCCTCGGCGGCCCGCGCGCCGCGCTCCGCGAGGTCATCATCGCGCGCTGCCCCGGCCTGGCCGTCGAGACGCGCCGCCTGAGCGACGCGGACGTGGGCGACGCCGCTGAGCGAGCCGACATCATCCTGGGCTGGACGATACCGCCGGAGGCCGCCCGCCGCGCGCGGCGCCTGCGCTGGGTGCAGTGCCTCGGCGCGGGCGTCGACCGCCTGGTCGCGGTCCCCGAGCTACCCGCCGACGTAGTCATCAGCCGCGTCGGCCGCGGCTTCGGGCCGGCCATGGCCGAGCACGTGCTCGGCTACCTGCTGGCGCTGGCGCTGGAGGTGCCGCGCGCCCTCGACCAGCAGCACCGCCGCGCCTGGGAGCCGTACAGCGCGCCGCTCTTGCGCGGCCGCACGGCGGTCGTCGTCGGCCTGGGCGAGATCGGCGGCGAAGTCGCGCGGCTGCTGCGCGCCGCCGGGCTGCGTGTGCTCGGCGTGAACCGCGGCGGCGCGCCGAGCCCCCACGCCGACGAGACCTGGCCCGTGGCGGCTCTTGACCGCCTGCTGCCGCGCGCGGAGATCCTGGTGCTCGTCGTGCCGCTCACCGCCGAGACGCGCCACCTGCTCGACGCGCGGCGGCTGGCGCTCCTGCCGCGTGGTGCCTGGCTGGTGAACGTCGGCCGCGGCGCGCTCGTGGACGAGCCGGCGCTTGTCGCCGCGCTGCGCGCCGGGCAGGTGGGCCGCGCCGCGCTCGACGTGTTCGAGGTCGAGCCGCTCCCCGCCGACAGCCCGCTGTGGGACCTGCCCGGCGTCGTCATCACGCCGCACGTCGCCGGCCCCGACGACGTGGCGCACGTCGCCGACGTCTTCGCCGCCAACTACGCCCGCTTCCGTGCCGGCCAGCCCCTCCTCTACCGCGTTGACCGCGCCTGCGGCTACTGAGCGGCCAGCCCGCGCTCACCAACGCCGCTGAGTACAGGGGGCGTTGCACTCGCGCCCGGCTGTTCCGGGCGACGCATCCCACCGATTATCCGGATGAAGAGCGGGCCATCGCGGGGGCGCATTGCCGCGCCCCCGCCGGCTGCGGTGCCCTGCCCGCGCGTACCGCCGCTCGTCGCGTATGAAAGGGATCCGTCCATGGAGCAGCCCGCCGCGCCGGTTCAGGCAGCGCCGGCGGCCGCGCGGCCGCGCTGGCACCTGCGCGCCCGGCTCCTGATGCCTGTGCTCATCCTCGTTCTCTCGGGCGCCATCAGCCTGAGCCTGATCGACAACGTCCTCGCGCGCCGCCAGGTGGAGTCGCTCGTCAGCCAGCGCGGGGCGACGGTCCTCGAAGGCGTCACCCAGCGGCTCGACGAGCGCCAGCGCGCCCAGGCGCTGCTCGCGCGGGTCATGGCGGCGCAGCCGGGGCTCGCGCCGCTGGTGCAGGCCCACGACGAGGCGGGTCTGCGCGCCGCGCTCGCCTCGTTCAACGCCAGTCCGGACACCGAGAGCGTGGCGCTGCTCGATGACGGCGGGCGCGAGGTGCTGCGGCAGGGCGTCGCCATCGCCGACCGCGCCGGCGATGCGCTGGGCGCCCGCGCACTCACCGGCACGCCGCTCGCCGCCACCACGGTGGATCGCGGCGGGCTCGCCGTGCTGGCCGCCGCGCCCATCGCCGGGCCGCGGGGCGTGGCGGGCGCGCTGGTGGTCGGCACCCGCCTCGAGGGCAGTTCCCTGCGCGAGGTGCAAGGCCAGGACGTGGTCGACCTCGCGCTCTTCCAGGACGGCCAGCTCGTCGGCACGACCGCCACCGCGCCCGCGCTGCTCGGCGTGCTGCGCGCGGCCCGGCTCGGCCCGGCGCCGTACGAGGCGTTCAGCCAGGCCGTCGCGGCGCTCGACTTCCGCGCGAGCCTGCGGCCGCTCGACGACCGCAGCGTGCTGGTGGCCCTCGTGCCCGTCCGGGCCCTCGCCGACGAGTCGCAAGAGCGCACGCTCATCGTGCTGCTCGGCAGCACCGAGCTCGTCATCGCGCTGATCGTCGTCGGCATGCTGCTGGTGCGCGACATCGCCGGCCCGCTGGAAGACATGGTCCGAGCCGCGCGCGAGATGGCGCGGGGCCAGTACCTCCAGCGCGTGAACCCCAGCTCCATCCGCGAACTGAACGACCTCGGCTCCGCCATCAATTACCTGGCGCAGCAGGTGCATCAGCACATCGCCCAGCTCACCCATCAGGCGTTCCACGACTCGCTGTCCACGCTGCCCAACCGCGCGCTGTTCATGGACCGGCTGGCCCAGGCCCTCGCGCGCGCCGACCGCCGCGAGAACGCCATCGCGGTGCTGTTCCTCGACCTCGACAACTTCAAGGTAGTCAACGACAGCCTCGGCCACCACGCCGGCGACCAGTTGCTCGTGGCCGCGGCGAAGCGGCTGAGCGCCTGCCTGCGCCGCAACGACACCATCGCCCGCTTCAGCGGCGATGAGTTCACCATCCTCCTGGAGGACGTGCGCGACATCCAGCAGGTCACGCTGGTCGCCAAGCGACTGCAAGGCGCCCTGCGCGCGCCCTTCGCCGTCAACGAGCGCAGCGTGTTCACGACTGCCAGCATCGGCATCGCCCTCAGCGCGCCCGGCCACGACGAGCCAGAGACTCTCTTGCGGGACGCCGACCTCGCGATGTATCGCGCCAAGGCGAATGGCCGCGCCCGCTACGAGATCTTCGACGTCGGCATGAATGCCGCGGCGATGAAGCGGCTGGAGATGGAAACCGACCTGCGCAACGCCATCCAGAACGGCGAGCTGCGCGCCTATTACCAGCCCATCGTCGCGCTCGCGACAGGCCGCCTGGCCGGGATGGAGACGCTCGTGCGCTGGCAGCATCCGAGGCGCGGGCTGATCAGCCCGGCCGAGTTCATCCCGCTGGCCGAGGAGGCGGGGCTGATCGTGCCGATCGGGCGCTGGGTTCTGGCCGAGGCGTGCCGGCAGGCGCGGGCCTGGCAGGACTGCTACCCGGCCGCGTTCCCCCTTACCGTCAACGTGAACCTGTCGGGGCGCCAGTTCCAGCACCCCACGCTCCTCCAGGAGGTCGCCCAGGCCTTGCAAGAAAGTGGCGTCGACCCCCGCTACCTGAAGCTAGAAGTGACCGAGAGCGTGATGATGCACGACGCCGCGGCGGCGACTGGCATCCTCCAGCAACTCAAAGCCCTCGGCCTCCAGCTCGCCATCGACGACTTCGGCACCGGCTACTCGTCGCTAGCCTACCTGCGCCGCTTCCCCCTCGACACGCTGAAGATCGACTACTCGTTCGTCCACCACCTGGAAGACGACCCCGAGAACCTGGCAATCATCCGCACCATCGTGGAGCTCGCCCGCGCGCTGCGCCTCAACGTAACGGCCGAGGGCATCGAGACCGAGGCGCAGGCCGCCGCGCTCCGCGCGCTCGGCTGCGAGTACGGCCAGGGTTACTACTTCGGCCGTCCGATGCCCGCCGCGGCGATCGAAGCCCGCATCGCCGCCGGCGCCTCGGCGGCCGCCCCCACACCCCATCCCGCCAGGCGTACGGACGAGGACGGGGCGAAGCCGATCGCTCCCTGCGCCATCCTTGAGCGGATGTGAGAAGGGGCGCGGTAGACCTAGCGGCCGGCGTGGTTCCATACTATCCTGTCTCGGGGACGCTCCCCAGCCCATACCGAAGCCGGCCTGGCGTTCGCCTTTGTCGCTCCCCTAGCATTGGGAGGCCTGCCGGAACGCTATTGCCGGATCGGCTGTCATCGTGCGTCGGTCGTTGGCTGTTTGGGAGCAGCCTCCGTCAGGCCCGGCAAGAAGGAGCAGGCGATGCTGAGCAAGGAAGAGAACGAGCGGCTGACGCGGGTGGGGCCGGGGACGCCGTGCGGGGAGCTGCTGCGCCGCTACTGGCAGCCGATCGC
>Ga0070741_10003900_pt1 | contig 35839 bp, 39 predicted proteins | sample Coa_R1_4_FD_66440 | JGI IMG/M metagenome (GOLD analysis project Ga0070741, IMG submission 66440) | Surface soil microbial communities from Centralia Pennsylvania, which are recovering from an underground coalmine fire - Coalmine... | ecosystem: Environmental > Terrestrial > Soil > Unclassified ... | reverse complement strand
GCGTCGTAGCGCGTCATGTCCTGCTCCTGCAGGAAATACGCGGCATGGCTTTCGCGCTCGGCGAAGATCGCGATGAGCACGTTTGCGCCGGTGACTTCCTCCCGCCCGGACGACTGGACATGGATCACGGCGCGCTGGATGACGCGCTGGAAGCCGGCGGTCGGCTTGGCATCCTCGTCGGAGCCGGTGGCGAGGTTGGCAAGCTCGGTATCGATGTATTCGACCAGGCTGCGGCGAAGCACGTCGAGATCGACATTGCAGGCGCGCATGACGGCTGCCGCGTCATTGTCGTCGATCAGGGCCAGGAGCAGGTGTTCGAGGGTTGCGTATTCCTGGTGGCGTTCGCTCGCGATGGCCAGCGCCTGATGCAGGGCCTTTTCGAGACTGCGGGAGAAAGACGGCACGGACGACCTCATTTCTTTTCCATCACACACTGCAGCGGGTGCTGGTGCTTGCGGGCGAAATCCATGACCTGCGTGACCTTGGTTTCCGCCACCTCGTAAGTGAACGTGCCGCACTCCCCCACACCGTTCTGGTGCACATGCAGCATGATGCGCGTCGCTTCCTCCCGTCCCTTCTGAAAGAACCGCTCAAGGACGTGCACGACGAACTCCATCGGCGTGTAGTCGTCATTGAGCAGCAGTACCCGGTAAAGGCTCGGCTTCTTGGTCTTTGGCCGGGTCTTGGTGACGACGCTGGTTCCGGCATCGCCGTCATCGGTACGCCGAATCGGACCTGTCATCAGTCAGCTCGATCATCAACACAACGGAATCCTGCCGACAATTTGGCAGAGGTGCAATCGGTTCCCCTTCAAAAAAAGCGTAACCGATCAGCCGCCCGCGGAAATCAAAAGGAAGGTTGCCAACCCTATCTGGTGACCTGTCGGGCGATTTGCAAACCGCCACAAAAGGAAAGGGGCCCGATCGCCGGGCCCCTTTGCATCTCTGCCTGCTGCGGGTCGATCGCGGCTAGCGGACCGCCCGGCCGAACAGCCCTTCGAAGGGCTTGTAGGCGTCCTTGGCAATGTCCGAGACGATCGTGCCGACCTTGGTGACCTGGTTGACGTAGCCCTCATAGGCGGTGCGGGCGAACTCGCTCTGGACTTCCATGGCCTTGTCGAGGCTGGTCACGCCGAGGAGCTTCTCGAAGGCGGCGCTGCCGCTCTCGAGCGACTGGCGCGAATAGTCGGCAACTTCCGCTGCCAGGGCCTGCCAGCCCTTGCCCACCGCGCTGGCGCTCTTCATGGTCGCCTCGACATTGTCGCGGCCCAACTTCTGGAAATCGTCGAATCCGTTCATCATGGGGCAGTTCCTCGGTTAGCCGGACCGGCCGGCGGTGTGTCGCTGGAAAGCATATGTGCACCGCAACAAAGCGGGTCAAGAGGAAATTGTGCGATGCACAATGCCAAGCTGAACCGGGCGCCCCCGCTCGTCAAAATTCCGCTTTACCGATTTGTAACTCCGCTTCCATACTGTCCCCAGTCGAGACCGGCGCGCGGCATGGTTTGGGGACGATGCCGCCAGAGTAAGACCGGCGTTTTCGGGTCCAGGTGCTCGCGAGTATCGCCGCAGCGCAGCCGCGCTGCTGCCAGGGAGCGCATGTGCCGTTTCGCCGGTCCCGCGGGGACATGTGGCGGTGGCCGCGGGGGCAGCGCAAGGCTCCGGTGGCCGGGTGTGGAGTAGACGGGCGATGGCGGAGCGGAAATCGAACCTCGGTGTCTCGGGCGGCTACGGGCTTCGCTCCCTCGTTCTTGCCTGCTCGCTTGTTTTTGCCGTCGCCTCCACGGCCGCTCCGGCGTTGGCCGCCCAGGGCGCGGCGATCGTCGTCGACGCCAAGACCGGGAAGGTTCTCTATTCCAGCAATCCCGACGCGCGGCGCTATCCGGCGTCCCTGACCAAGATGATGACGCTCTATCTCCTCTTCGAGGCGATCGAGAGCGGCAAGACCAAGCTGACGTCCCGCATCACCGTTTCGAGCCATGCCGCGGCGCAGGCGCCGTCAAAGCTCGGGGTGAAGCCCGGCGATAGCATCACGGTCAAGGAGGCGATCCTCGCCATCGTCACCAAGTCCGCCAACGACGTGGCGGTAGCGATCGGCGAATATCTCGCCGGCAGTGAGAGCGATTTCGCGGCCCGCATGACCGCCAAGGCCCGCGCTCTCGGCATGTCGCGCACCGTGTTCCGCAACGCGTCCGGCCTGCCCGACCCGGGCCAGGTCACCACCGCCCGCGATATGGCGACGCTCGGCCGCGCCCTTCAGGACAACTTCCCGAGGGAGTTCGCCTATTTCTCGACCTCGGCTTTCACCTTCAAAGGCCGCCGCATCGGCAATCACAACCGGCTGCTCGGCCGCATCGCCGGCGTGAACGGCATCAAGACCGGCTACACGCGCGCCTCGGGCTACAACCTCGTCACCTCGGTCAACCGCGACGGACGACTGGTCGTCGCCGTGGTCCTTGGCGGGGCCTCCGGCCGGGCCCGCGACCAGCGCATGGCCTCGCTCATCACCGACTATCTGCCGAAGGCCTCGGCCGGCGCGAAGAAGGTCGCCGTCGTCGCCGCCGCCACGCCTAGCGCTCCCGCTCCGGTCCTCGCCGCGGCGAGCACCAGCCCGGCCGCCAGCAAGCTTGCCGGAAGCGCCAAGGTCATCGGCGGTGCTCTTGCCGATGCTTCTGCCGCGCCGCTGCCGCGCAAACGCCCCGCCGCAGGCGTTGCCGATCCGGTCGATACGGGCTCCGTCGAGCTCGCCGACGCCACGCCGATCGCCGACCTCAACACGGAAGAAGGCGACGGCGGCGACGACTCGGCCGGACCGGACGCCCCGGCCGCGCCGGCGATGGTTCCGGCCGGCTGGAAGATACAGCTCGCCGCCTCGCCGACCCAGGCCGCCGCCAATTCAATCCTCGAAAAGGCGCTTGCCAGCGCCCCGAAGGCTCTGTCCGGGGTCTCGCCCTACACCGAGCCGGTCTCCAAGGGCGACAGCACTCTCTTCCGTGCGCGCTTCGCCGGGTTCGCCAGCAAGGACGCCGCGTGGAAGGCGTGCGCCGCCCTCTCGAAACAGAAATTCTCGTGTCTCGCCCTCCAGTAGGAGCGGGACGCTAGCCAGTCGCAGTGCCTGCCGGGGTCCGTGTGTGTAACGTGTCGGGACTTACCGATGTCGACGTCCGAGCAATCTGTCCTTCGCTTCGTTGATTTTCGCCGCGAGGAAGGTGGAGCCTCCCTGGTCGGGATGCATCCGCAACATGAGCCTGCGATGGGCCGCGCGGATTTCCGCCTCGCCGGCGCCGGGCGCAAGGCCAAGGATCTGATAGGCCTCCTCGTCAGTCATGGCGCCCGCATCCGCCGTGCCGCCAGGCCGCGGGTGTTCATCAGCCTCGACGTCTTCACGCCAGCCGGGAACCCGGCGGTCGAGATAGGCTTCGAGTAGGCTGCGGCTGTCCGGATCGCCTCTCACTTCTTCGTAGAGGCGCTGCAGGCCGGCGACGTCGATGTCGTCGAGCGACTTCCCTGCGTCTTCCCCCTCGGTCACCTTCCCGCTGATCGCGCCGGTGTCGTGATCGAGCCGCATTTCGAGGAAGCGTGATCGTACCGTCGAAGCCGTCCCGGGCGAGCGCCGGCTCCCGCCGAGGTCGAACGGCCCGATCCTGCCGAGCGAGATGGCCGAGACGCCGGCCGCGATCAACGGCAAGGCCAGGCCCCAGCGTTCGGCCAGGACCAGCACGATGCCGACGCCCGTCAGCGCGATGCCGATCGCATAGCGGACGATGCGGACAAGCGCCCGCGGATCGGTGCCGGCGATCGCCCGTCCGAGCAGGACGAGCGCGAGCAGCGCTCCGGTGCCGAAGACGAAATAGGCCACGGACTATCGCAACTGCTCGAGGAGCAGCCGCCCTTCCCCGCCGCCCGCCTTCGCGAGCGCCTTGACCCCGCCGGCGGCATAGGCGGCCGCGGCCCGGAGGAGCGCCGCCAGTTGCCCCGGCGCATGGACGTCGAAGCGCGCATAGGCCCCGCCCGACAGCCGCGCGATTTCGCGGAACGCCCGCTCGACGGTAGCGTCGGTGCCCTCCTGGAAGACGAATGCCTTGACGCCGAGCATCCCCAGCTCCCCCGCCAGCGCGGCAAGCCTGTCGACCGGCTCTTCCAGCGCATCGCCGACAAACACGAGTGCCCCGACCTTGCCCTTGGCATTTTCGCTCCGCGCATGGGCCAGCACGCGGCCGATCTGCGTGTTCCCGCCGCGCACCTCGATTGCCGTCATCAGGCGGCCGAGGGCCGCGCCGTCAGCGACCCATTTGCTCGCCCGGCACTCGTTGAACCCGCGGTAATAGACGAGCTGGATCTCGAGCTGCCCGACCTTGGCCGCCTCGGTGAACATCTCAGACTGAAGCCGCTGCGCCGCATCCCAGGTCGGCTGCCGGCTCATCGTCGCGTCGAGTGCAAAGATCAGCCGGCCGCGTCCCTCGCCCGCCGGCGCAAGGTTGCGCGCTTCGGCAAGGAACTGCTCAAGCTCGGCCTTGGACGAACTTTCCGCGAGACCGCCTTTTGCAGTGCGTCGAGCGGGCGCCCTTTGCTCTGCCATGGTTACAGGGCTCCGTCGCCAGAGGGCGAACCGGCTCAGAATGTGGTCCCCTGCCGGCGCGGAAACAAGCGTCAGGCAGCCGGCACGCGCGACTCGGCCTTTCGGGCGACGATCGGCAAATTGAGGGAATCGATCAAACCGTTGATCTCCCTCCGCGCTGCAAGGTGCGACATCGTGGGCTCGGCGCCGAGGGTCTGCTCGTCGAGGGTGTCGAGCGCCGTCAGCCCGCGGAGAAAGAATTCACGAAAGACGACGCGTTCGGAGATGCCCTCGGCGATCCGGAACCCGAGCTTGCCGGCGATGGCGTCGAGGCCTCGGGCGACGTTCTTGCGGTTGCGCGTATCGAGCGCCGCCAGGCGGTTGCGAATGACCACCCAGTCAATCGGGTGGCCGTCGATCATGTCGCGCTGCCGCCGGGCGTCGGCAACCAGCTCAGCATAGTGGCTGGGCGCCGTCATTTCGTAGTTCAGCGGATCGACGCGCGCGATCACATCGAAATCGACAAAGCTGTCGTTGATCGGCGTGATCAGCGTATCCGCCATCGCGTGGCTGACCCGCATCAGGTGCGAGTTGCTGCCCGGCGTATCGATGACCACGAACTCGAAGCGGTACTCGACGCGGCTGATCGCTTCGGCGAGGCTGCGGAATTCCTGCAGTTCGATGTCCCCGACGCTGTCGCCGTCTGCCGGCGGCACGGTGAAATGCGTCGGCAGTTCGAGCGCCAGGCCGGTATGGGCCCGCCAGACTGCGCGATTCTCGATATAGCGGGTCAGCGAACGCTGGCGGCCGTCGGTGTCGATCGACGCAACGCTCCGCCCTGCCTTGAGAAGCGCCACAACGATATGCATGGCGGTCGTCGATTTTCCCGACCCGCCCTTTTCGTTGCCGAGCACGATGATGTGCCCGGGGCGCGGCGCTCTCAGCCCCATATTCCATCCGTGGTTGATTCTGACGATCCCGCCAAGGGCTGTTGCGAGGCTTTCCGCACGGCGTGATAGATTTGCATCGCTCGACCGGGACCAGCGCGAATGTCAGGCAGGCCAGAGATTTTTCGCACCGTTCGCGAGGTCCGGACGGCGGTCGCGGAGAAGCGGCGGAGGGGGCGCGTCGGCCTCGTTCCGACGATGGGAGCCCTTCACGAGGGCCACCTTGCCCTCGTTCGCGAGGCCCGCCGGCTGAGCGGCTGGACGCTCGTCTCGATCTTCGTCAACCCGACCCAGTTCGGGCCGGGCGAGGACCTTTCCCGCTACCCCCGCGACGAGGCCGGAGACCTTGCGAAACTCGCGGGCGAAGGCGCCCACGCGGTCTTCGCTCCGTCGGTCGAGGAAATGTACCCCGAGGGTTTCGCGACCAGGATTTCGGTGTCCGGGCCCGCGGAGGGGCTCGAGACCGACTTTCGCCCGCATTTCTTCACCGGCGTCGCCACCGTCGTGGCCAAACTTCTCCTCGCCACCGGCCCCGATCTCGCGATTTTCGGCGAGAAGGACTACCAGCAGCTCACGGTCATCCGGCGGATGGTCGCCGACCTCGCGATCCCGGTCGAGATCATCGGCCACCCCACGATCCGGGAACCGGACGGGCTCGCGCTCTCATCGCGCAACGTCTACCTCACGCCGGAAGAGCGCCGGATCGCCCCACGCCTCTACGCCACGATGGCCGAGGCCGCCGCGGGCATCCGCAGCCAGGGCGAGCCCATGGAAATCCTCCTGGCCGCGCGCCGGGCGCTTTCAGAGGCTGGTTTTCGGCTCGACTATATGGAGCTGCGTCATGCGCTGACGCTGCAGCCGGTCGGCGACCCGCGCAACGACCCGGCGCGGCTGCTCGCCGCTGCCTGGCTGGGCAAAACCCGGCTGATCGACAATCTGCCTGTCTGACAACGACTGATTGCAGACGGTCTCGCGCGTTAACCGCTCGTAAGCCTTGCAACGTTAACGTCTGCGGCAGAAGACCGCTGGAAAACACCCCTGAGCCCCGAAAATGCTGGAAGGTAGCGCCCTCCGCTCTGCCGTGCGCGAGATGGAAGACCTTCTGCGCGAGACGCCGCGCGTCGTCGCCGTCCAGGGTGCGACGACCCAGGTCGGCCTTACCCGCGAATACCTGAAACATCTGGAAGATTCGCCGCCGACGGTCGGCAAGTTTCTCGGCGTCCGGCGCAGCACGTCACTCCTCATCGGCATGCTCACCGAGGTTGCCATCAAGTCCCCTTCGGACGGCGGGGACCCGGCCTATCACGCCGTTGCGACGCTCGATCTGCTTGGGGAGATCCACAATTCGGGCGCCGACAATGCCCGCTTCCAGCGCGGCGTGACCAACTACCCGGCGATCGGCGACCCGGCCGAGCTCATGACCGGGCGCGAGCTGCGGCTCATCTACGACATCTCGTCACGCGGCGGGAACACGATCAACATCGGAACGCTGCATCAGGACCCGAGCATCGACGCCCTGGTCTCGGTCGACGACATGCTCAACAAGCACTTCGCCGTGCTGGGCACCACCGGCGTCGGCAAATCGAGCGGCGTCGCGCTGATTCTGAAACGCATCATGGAGGCGCGGCCGCAGCTTCGCATCTTCCTGCTCGACGGTCACAACGAGTATGGCCGCTGCTTCGGCGAGAACGCGCATGTCCTCAACCCGCGCAATCTGAAGCTGCCCTTCTGGCTGTTCAATTTCGAGGAGATGGTCGACGTCATCTTCGGCGCGCGCCCCGGCCTCGAGGAAGAGGTCGCGATCCTGGCCGAGGCGATTCCGATCGCCAAGGGCATGTACACGGCGTCGCGGACGATCAAGCGGAGCGACCCGAAATCGACCGGCTTCACCGTCGACACGCCGGTCCCCTACCGGCTGGAAGATCTGCTCGGCCTCGTCGACGAGCGCATGGGCAAGCTCGAGAACCGCTCTTCCCGCCTGAAATTCTTCAAGCTGATCACGCGCATCGAGACCGTCCGCAACGACCCGCGCTATGCCTTCATGTTCGACAACGCCAATGTCGGCGGCGACACGATGGCCGAGGTCCTCCGCCAGCTTTTCCGGCTGCAGCCGAACGGCAAGTCGATGACCGTCATGCAGCTCGCCGGCTTTCCCGTTGAAGTCGTCGACTCGGTCGTCTCCGTGCTTTGCCGGATGGCTTTCGATTTCGGCCTGTGGAGCGATGGCGCCGTTCCCCTCCTTTTCGTCTGCGAGGAAGCCCACCGCTATGCCGCGGCCGACCGCTCCATCGGCTTTGGGCCCACCCGGCGGGCGCTCTCGCGGATTGCCAAGGAAGGGCGCAAATACGGCGTCTTCCTTTCGCTGGTGACGCAGCGGCCCGCCGAGCTTGATGCGACGATCATCTCGCAGTGCTCGACGCTCTTCGCCATGCGCATGGCCAACGACCGCGACCAGGCACTGCTCCGCTCCGCCGTCTCGGACGCCGCCGCCAACCTTCTCGCTTTCATCTCGTCGCTAGGCACGCGCGAGGTGCTCGCCTTCGGGGAAGGCGTCGCGCTGCCTTCCCGTCTGAAGTTCGCCGAGCTTTCCGCGGACGAGATTCCGCGCAGTGAGGCGGTGAGCCGCGGCAGGCTCAATGCCAGTCTCGGCAACGACGATTTCATCGATGCCGCAATCGAGCGGTGGCGCGGCGCTACCATGAGCCACAAGCGGATTGCCGACGAGGCTGCACCCGAAGTCGAGGCGCCGCCATCCGCCGGCCTTGGCCTCCGGCTCGATCCGGAGCGCTACTCGCTCCTCAAGCGCCAGACCGATCCCCCTGGCTCGCAGAGCGAGCTTCTCCGGCGCCAGCCCGGACCCAAGAATACCTAGCGCAATCCGAGCTCGGCCAGCTCGGCGCGGAGCGCCGGCGGCAGGTCGTTGGCCGCAGCCTCGGTCAAATCGGCAGGCGCGTCCTTTGGAGCGAGATAGCGCCAGCCCTGGAAAGGCCTGCACGGACGCCAGTCCGTCGGCACCAGCTGCGGCGAGAGTACGAGCCGGCAGCGTCCGATCCCCTCATCGTCGGTGAAAGGCTGCACGTCGAGCAGGCTTTGCCGGACCTGCACATTGCCGCGGATCACCCAGTAGAGCGATCCGCCCGTGAGCAGTTCGGCCTTCCGTTTCGGCACCATGCGGGTGATGTGATGGTGTTCCGGCCGCAGTCGCCGCCGGCGGCGTTCCCGCACTCGTGCCTCGATCCACTCGGCCAGATCCTCGATCGAGTCGCAGCCGACGCAGAGCTTGATGAGGTGAACGGTCATCGTCGCGGATGGTCGAGGCCGCCGTCGCCGCGGTCAACCGGGCGAGCGGCACTATCCCCACAGAACTTTCGCTAGATCGTCACCTGCGTGCCGATCTCGACCACGCGGTCCGTCGGAATCTGGAAATAGGTCGATGCGTCGTCGGCGTTCCGCGCAAGCACGATGAAGAGGCGATCCTGCCAGAGCGGCATTCCCGAACTCGCGGACGCGCGGACCGAGCGCCGCGAGAGGAAGAACGACGTCGACATGATGTCGAAGGCCCATCCCTGTTTCCTGGCGATCGCCAGCGCCTTGGGCAGGTTCGGGCTCTCCATGAAGCCGTAGCGGACGGTCATCCGCGAAAACGTGTCGCCGAGTTCGATCAGTTCGACCCGTTCGCCGTAAGGAATGCGCGGCGTATCGGCGGTCATGATCGTCAGGATCACGTTGTGCTCGTGGAGCACCTTGTAGTGCTTCAGGCTGTGGAGCAGCGCGGTCGGTGTCGATTTCGGATCGCCGGTAAGGAAGACCGCCGTGCCGGGAACCTTGGGCGGCGGCTTCTTCTCGAGGCTGGTGACGAGGTCGGCGAGCGGGACTTCCAGGCGCCGCGTCTTGTCGAAGAGGATGCGCGTGCCGCGTCGCCAGGTCAGCATCACCACCATGAGGAACATGCCGAGCGCGAGCGAGAACCATCCGCCCTCGACGATCTTCAGGAGGTTGGCGACGAGGAACGCCAGATCGATGAGGAGGAAAGGCAGCATCAGGGCGAGCGCCCCGACGAAGGTCCAGCGCCATACCCGCCAGACCACGATGAAGGCGAGCATGGCGGTGACCACCATGGTCCCGGTAACCGCGATGCCGTAGGCGCCGGCGAGCGCGCTCGACGAGCGGAACAGGCCGACCAGGAGGACGACCGCGAACAGGAGGAGCGCGTTCACCCGCGGCATGTAGATCTGCCCCGCCTGGGTTTCCGACGTGTGGCGGGTCTCGAGGCGCGGCAGGAGCCCGAGCTGGATCGCCTGCCGGCTCATCGAATAGGCGCCGGTGATGACGGCCTGGCTCGCGATCACGGTGGCGCCGGTCGCGATGATGACGATCGGGATCTGCCCCCAGTCGGGCACCATCAGGAAGAACGGATTCTCCGCTGTCCGCGGCATGCGAAGGACGAGCGCGCCCTGGCCGAAATAGTTGAGAACGAGCGCCGGGAGAACGAGGATCACCCATGCCGTCTGGATCGGCTTCCGGCCGAAATGGCCGAGGTCGGCGTAGAGCGTCTCGGCGCCGGTGACCGCAAGGAAGACCGCGCCGAGGGTGAACAGCCCGATCACGCCGTGATCGGCAAGGAAGCTGATCCCGTACCTCGGATCGACGGCGGCAAGGATGCCCGGGTTGAGCGCCAGGTGGATGGCGCCGAGCACGCCGATCACGACGAACCACAGCGTCATCACCGGGCCGAAGAACGCCGCCACCTTTGCGGTGCCGCGCGATTGGACGAGGAACAGGCCGAGCAGGATCAGGATGCTGAGCGGCATCACGAAGGATTCGAGCCGCGGCGCCGCCACTTCGAGGCCCTCGACCGCGGAGAGGACCGAAAGCGCCGGAGTGATCACCGCATTGCCGTAGAATAACGCCGCCGCGACGACGCCGAGGAACAGAACCGTCGTGCTGACGCGGCCGAGGGCCCGCTGCGCCAGCGCCATCAGGGCGAGCGTGCCGCCCTCGCCGTTATTGTCGGCGCGCAGGAGGATCAGCACGTATTTGATCGAGACGACGAGGATCAGCGACCACAGGATCAGCGAGAGAATCCCGAAGATCGCGACCTCCTGACCGGCTCCTCCGATCTCGGACGACTCCCGCAGCGCCTCACGGAATGCGTAGAGCGGACTCGTGCCGATGTCGCCATAGACGACACCGACCGACCCGATCGTCAACGCCCAGAAGCCAGAAGAAGAATGGGAATGACCGTTCCCACTGGCGGGAGCCGCGGCCCCGGAAGGACCCGGCATCGGATTGGCCATCATGGAAGCCGTTGTTGCACTGCGGCTGCGCAGCGGGCGGGGTTATTACCACCGGTCCTGTGGCAAGTCACGGCTTGACATTTCGAAGCGAAACCGGGCCGTCCGGGCGTCGCGAGCCCCCCACGAAGGGCCGATTTCCAGGGCCATGACGGACCGATCCGAGCGGCATCAGCGGCGCCGGAGCGGTATCTTCAGATAGGAGACGCCGTTCGATTCCGCCTTGGGAAAGCGGCCGGCCCGGATGTTGACCTGGATCGACGGAAGGAGAAGCCGCGGCGCCGGCAGTTCACGGTCGCGGGCATCGCGCGCGGCAACGAACTCCGCTTCGCTGAGACCGGCCAGTTGCACGTTCTGGCGCTCGGCCGCAATGGTCGTGGCGAATTCCGTCCGGTCGCGTCCTGGGGGCCGGTAGTCGTGGCAGAGGAAGACGCGCGTCTCGGCTGGCAGCGCCAGGAGCCGGGTGATCGACCGGAAGAGCGCGGTCGCGCTCCCGCCCGGAAAGTCGGCGCGCGCCGTGCCGTAGTCCGGCATGAACAGCGTGTCGCCGACGAACACCGCATCGCCAACGAGATAGGAGACGCAGGCCGGCGTGTGTCCGGGCGTGTGCATGACCCTGACGGTCAGTTCGCCGATTTGAATTGTCTCGCCGTCGGCGAGCAGGCGGTCGAACTCGGTCCCCGCCTTTGAAATGTCGTTGAGGTTGAAGATGTCGGCGAAGATCGCCTGCACCTGCCCGATATGCTCGCCGATCGCGACCCGCGCGCCGGTGCGCTCGCGGATCACCGCCGCCCCTGACAGGTGGTCCGCGTGCGCATGCGTCTCCAGAACCCAGTCGATTGCGAGCCCGTCGGCGTCCGCGGCCATCAGGATGCGATCGACCGAGGCGACCGAAACGCGGCTGCTTGCTGGGTCGTAGTCGAGCACCGGATCGATGATTGCGGCGTGCCTGGTGGCGGGGTCGGCGACCAGGTAGCTGACCGTGCTGGTCTCCTCGTCGAAGAACCCGGTGATCTTCGGAGCGACCATGGCGCGCCTAGCGTTTCGGCGGAACCGACGTGCAGCCGACCGTCGGGCAGTTCGAGGCGAAGCCGCGGCCATCGAGAATGCAGGCGATCATGGACTCCCCGCGGTAAGGCATCGCGTAGCAGGCAGGGTCCGCCCGGCAGGACGCGGCGTCCATGTGCCGGCCGCACGGGTCGCCCTCCGGCGCCGGACACCAGTCGGATGGCGAAGTCCCGCACGGATGCGCCGGCGTCAGGTCCGCGGCAAGGGCCGGCAGCGATGTGATCGCGACAAATGCGGCCACGAGCATCGCGCCCCCTCGCCCGCCGGACATCCCGCGGATAGGATCGCCCGCTTCACCGGGGGAGAACAAGGATCGCATGGCCATTTGTATCACACGGCGGGCCGCCGTCGCTGCTGCTTTCGGCGGACTGCTGCTCGCGACCATGCCGTCGCTCGCCGCCGACGATCCGGCGATCGCCTTCGCCAAGTCGCTCTACGCGCTTCACAACAAATGGGGCGACGTCGTCGCGAGCGATGCCGCGATGGCACAATACCTCACCGCCGAATTCGCCGCCGTGGTCAAGGAGAATGCGTCCTACAGTTCCGACCTCGACTATGCGGTCGACTATGATCCGCTCACCCAGTCGCAGGATTGGGACCTGAAGGGCCTGAAGTTCGCGGCGCCGAAATCGGGCGACCTCATGACCAATACGGTCGTGGTGACCTTCAGCAATTCCGGGCGGAAGGAGACGGTCAGACTCTCCCTCCTCAAGACGGCCGCCGGCTGGCGACTGGCCGACCTGTTCGATGCCAAGGGCGCGAGCCTCCTCCAGGAATACCGCGATCTGAATACCGCCGGCCGCGCGGTGAAAGCCGGGAACTGAGCTAGTCCCAGGGCACCCAGGAAGACGGACAGATCCGCTCGCTCCGCGTTCGGGTGAGCGCGCTGACCGCCTTCATCTCCTCGGCATCGAGCGTGAAGTCCGCGGCCGCAAGGTTCTCCCTGATCCGGTCCGGGTCGCCGCTCTTCGGAATGACGGCGACGCCGTCCTGCTGCAGCTCCCAGGCAAGGACCACCTGACCCGGCGTCATCTTGTGCCGGGCCGCGATCGACCGGACCACGGGTTCGTCGAACGCCAGTCCGCGCCCGACCGGACAATAGGCGATGAACGCCATGCCCTTGGCCCGGGTCGCGGCAATCAGCCGGTCCTGGTTGAGGTAGGGATGATACTCGCACTGGTTCGCGGCGAGCGGCTCGCTTGTCACCGCCCAGGCATCGGCAAGGAATTGCACCGTGAAATTCGAGACGCCGATGTGCTTGGCGAGGCCGCGTCGCCTCGCCTCATTCAGCGCGCCGATCGTCTCGCGCATCGGCGTGTGCCGGCTCGGCCAGTGGATCAGGGCGAGATCGACATAGTCGACACCGAGCCGGTCGAGGCTCCCTTCGAGAGCTCTGAGAAAGGCGCCGCCGGCAAGTTCCGCCGGCACCTTGGTGGTGAGAAAGATCTCGTTTCTCGGAACTCCCGCAGCGCGGATCCCGTCGCCGACGGCGTCCTCGTTGCCATAGCTCTTCGCCGTGTCGACGTGGCGATAGCCGGCCCGAAGCGCAGTGCTCACCGCCCGCGCGCATTCCTCGCCGCTCATCGGCCATGTGCCGAGGCCGATTGCCGGTATGTTCGCCCCGTTCGCTTCGATCGTTCGCACGCCGGCACTTTTCCCCCTGATGCCGGAAGGAAGCGCGGCGGCATGGCGGCCGTCAAGCGCCGCGCCGGTGCGGTCAGCTCTTCAGCGCGGCGAAGGCAAGGTCGGGCGCGCTTTCGATGACCTTGAGGAGCGCCCGGGCAGGACCGCGCGGGGAGCGCTTTCCCTGCTCCCAGTTGCGCACCGTATCGACCGGCACGCCGATCCGCGCCGCGAACTGGGACTGGCTGAGGCCAATCCGCGTCCTGATGCTGCGCGCGTCGGGAACCGGGGCGCGCAACTCGGGCGGCGCGATCGCCGGCCGCTCGTTGCCGTCGGCACCGATGGCGACGATCCGGCCGTCCGCCTTCAGGCGATATCTCTCCATTTCGCGCTCCTAGCTTGCCAGTGCCATCGCCATTTCGACCCGGTCGCGCCCGCCCCGTTTTGCTTCATAGAGCGCACGATCGGCTGTCGCGAACATCGCGGGGAGATTGCTTTCCGGCCCCTTGGCGGTCGCCACGCCGACGCTCACCGTCGCCGGAATGACCACGCCGTCGTGGACGATTCCCTCGGTGCCGAAGTCGAGGCGGATACGCTCGGCGATCACGCTCGCCGTCACCGGATCGACGCCGGGAAGGAGGACCGCGAATTCTTCCCCCCCGATTCTCCCGACCAGGTCGGTGGAGCGGATCGAGCGTCGCAGAACGCCGGCAAACGCCCCGAGCGCCGCGTCTCCTGCCATGTGACCATAGCGGTCGTTCACCGCCTTGAAGTGATCGAGGTCGAAGAGCAGGAGCGCCGCCTGGCCGCCTGCCGACAACGCCGTCTCCGTGCAGCGCTCGGCCGCGGCGAAGAATTTCCGCCGGTTCATCACTCCGGTGAGCGCGTCGGTCTCGGCGTTCCGCCGCAGCTCGTTCTCCGTCCGCTCGCGCACGATGCGCACGCCGAACAGCGACAGCGCTACAAGCATGAGGACGGGCTCGAGCAGCAGGATCCGCTGCACCGTACCGCCCTCGAACGGGCCGGTGATCGGACCGCCGACAATCGCGTGGACGGCACGCACCGTGACGACCAGCCCGTGCGCGAGACAGAGATAGCCGAGTCCCCGCACCGCCCCGGAAACTTCCCGCCTTGGCTTGAGGAGTTCCCATGCCGCGGCGAACACATAGCCGGCGGCGAATGCCGAGGTCAGCGCGACGCGGTAGGCAACTTCCTCATGGAAGGCGGGAACCAGGCAGGCGACCTGCCAGAGAACCGCGCCCGCCGCGACAATCGCCCAGTGCGCTCGGCGGCCGACGAGACTGCGTGCCGCAGCCCACGCGGTTCCGAGGCCAAGCGTGCAGAGATCGTTGGCGATGTCGATCGACAGGCGGTCCGGAATGCTCCCGCGCAGGACGAGGAGCGTCACTCCCGCCGCCATTTGCAGCGCAGCCAGCCCCGCCAGAAGGGGCACGCGGCTCGTCCGATCGCGGAGCCAGGCCGCGAGGAACACGCCCCCGACGAGCGTCGCGTTGAGCGCGACAACCACGAACAGGGTTTGGACGTCGATCGTCATGGCCAGATTCGCGCCTCGGGTGCGCGAGGATGCCGGCCGGAGCGCTTAACAAATCCTTAATGCGCCGACGATTTCCGGCCCTAATTGGCGCCCGGCTTGCCGACCTTCACCTGGATATTGATCACCTTCCAGACGCCCTCCGAGATGAGGTAGTCGAGCGCGAAGGTCACGCGCGACACTTCCGAGACGTCGAAATAGCCGTGCAGGAGAAGCGCGCCCCGCTCGTCGATCCGTGCCGGTTCGGTCAGCACCGGCTTGGCGACGACGATCGCGTTGATGAAGATGTGGTTGTCCGCGAACGGCTTGAAGACCTCCTTCAGCTTGTCTGCCGAGTACTGGTCGCGGAACGGTTTGGCGAGGCTCTCCTGAAGGACGGTGTAGTTTCCGGTGATGTTGGCGTCGTTGAAGGTCATGAGGGCCGACTTGATCATCATCTCCTGAAAGATCGGGGCCGGCACTTCCTCCTGCGGGGTATCCTGCGCGATTGCGCTGGCGGTCGAGAGCAGAAGGACAAACGCGAGGGCGGAAAACGCGCGGACGACGCGCCCGGTTACGGCAGGGGGAAAAAGCTCTTTCATCACCGAAGCACTCCACAAGACAGCCGCCGCGGCGATGATAGCACCCCTCAAAAATGCGGGAAGCCGGACCATTGGCCCGGCTTCCCGCCGCAGCCGTATTTCATGATGTTGGCCTACACGGTGTTCCCGATATCGGGATAGCCGAGGTAGCCGATGTCCTTGCGGATATGCGGGGGCAGGCGCTCGATGACCCGCAGGGCTTCCCGCCGGCGGCGCGCTTCGACCACCCGGTTGTAAGCCGCGTGGGCAATGCTCTTGATGCCCGAAAGAGTGTTCATTTTGGCGTCCTCCAGTTCAGACCGCCCGCTCGGGCGGGCGGCCTCGATGGAGGTGTCATTTAGGTTGGGATCGGCGCTGCGTCAGTGATGCCGGTCACACGCCGCGGTGACTGAGCACCTGGCTCACCGCGGCGATGACCGCATCGACTTCGTCGTCGTCGAGGTCGGGATGGACCGGAAGGCTCAGCACCTCGCCGGCCAGCTGCTCGGCAACCGGCAGGGGCCGCTTGGCGATATTGCGAAAGGCCGGGTGCTGGTGGAGCGCGAGCCGATAGAAGAGGCCGGTGCCTACCCCGAGCCGGTCGAGCTCGGCCCGCACCCTGTCCCGCTCCTCCACCCGGATCGTGTAGAGGGCAAACGCGCTGTTCATCCCGCGCGGAACCGTCGGCACGCTCGCGATCCCGGCAAGCGCGTCCGAGTAGCGGGCCGCAATCTCGCGCCGGCGCCGCAGCTCGTCTTCGAACACGTCGAGTTTGGCGAGGAGGATTGCCGCCTGCAGCGTGTCGAGCCGGCCGGTCAGCCCGAGGCGCACCGCCTCGTCGCCGTCGCCCGAGCGGCCATGCGAGCGGATCACCCGCACCGCCTCGGCCACGGCCGCGTCTTCGGTCAATACCGCGCCGCCGTCGCCGTAGCAGCCGAGCGGCTTGGTCGGATAGAAACTGGTAGCGCTGACCGGCGCCAGCGCCCCGACCCGCCGGTTGCCGATGCCCCCGCCGAAGCTCTGCGCCGCGTCGGCAAGAACCGTGAGATTGTGCTCCGCCGCAATCCGCGCGATGGCGGCGTAATCGGCCGGTAGCCCGTAGAGATCGACCGGCATCACCACCCGCGGACGGAGCGTTCCCGCCTCGGCGGTCTCGCGCACCGCCCGTTCGAGGTCGTCCGGGTCCATGTTGAACGTGTCTGCCAGCACATCGACGAAGACCGGCGTTGCCCCGACCGAGGCGACCGACCCTGCGGTCGCGGCAAAGGTGAAGGCCGGGACGTAAACGGCGTCGCCCGGTCCCACGTCCAGCGCCATCAGCGCGATCATCAGCGCGTCGCGCCCGCTCGAGACGGCGATCGTGTGCCCCACGCCGCAATACGCCGACAGGCGTTTCTCAAGCTGTTCGACTTCCGGTCCGAGGATGAACTGACCGTGAGCCAGCACCGTATCCATGCGCGTGCGGAGATTGTCATTGAGGCGGCGCCGCTGTCGCTGCAGGTCGAACAGCGCGATCCGCTTCTCCGCCGTGCGCGGCACCAGGGCTATCGTGCTCCGTGCTTTCATGACGCCTTCCGTTCCGGCTGCTGCCCCGCTTTGATCGCGGCAAGGATCATCTCGGCCGTCTCCACCGCTCTGAGGCCCGCACGGCCGTCCACTTCGGGCTGCGGCCCGCCGCCGACGCTGGCCAGAAACGCCGCGATTTCCGCTCCGAGATTGTCGACCGCGCCGATGGCGACCGTCTCCTCGCCGCCACGGTCACGAATGGTGAGCGACTGTCCCGCCAGATCGGCGATGAATTCGCGGTCCCCCGCCGTGACCGACGCCAGGCGCATCGCCTTGGAGGAAACCCGGCTTGCCGACAGCGTCACGCGGCAGCCGCTGGCGAAGTGCAGTTCGGCCTCCACTTCGTCATTGCTCGATGACCGTCCCGATCGGCCCTCCGCCTTGACGGCAACGACGGGCGCGCCCGCCAATTCGAGGGCGAGGTCGATGTCGTGGATCATCAGGTCGAGCACCACGTCGACGTCGGTCGAGCGTCCGTTCCACGATGTGTGCCGGACGAAGCGCATTGCGGTCGGCGCCGAGACCCGGTCGCGCAGCGCACGGAACGCCGGCGAGAAGCGCTCGATATGTCCGACCTGCAGGACAACCCCGGCGCGCTCGGCGCGCCGCATGAGGTCGGCTGCCTCGCGGGCTGTCGCGGCGAGCGGCTTTTCGACGAAGAGATGGATGCCGGCATCGATGAGGTCGGCGGCGACATTGTGATGAAGGCTGGCGGGGACGGTCACGGAGGCCGCGTCGACCCGGCCGACCAGCGCCTTGTGGTCGGCAAGCGGCACGACGCCATGCCGCGCCGCTGCCGCTTCTGCCCGCGCCAGGTCGTTGTCGACCACCGCGACCAGATGCGCTTCCGGCTTTTCCGCATAGTGGCGGGCATGGTGGGAACCGAAAACGCCGGTCCCGACAACCCCGACCCGAACTGGTTTGGTCATCCCCGCCTTCGGGCCAGACGGCCCACCCCGAACGACTCTGCGGGGCCGTTCTTATCCGATTTGCACGGCAAAGGACGATAACAATTCCCTGCCCCGCGACATATGGCGCGACGAGGCCCGGAGAATCAAAACGGCGGCTGCGGGCCGCCGTTTCGGTTGCTTTATGGTGCGGTCGAGAAGACTCGAACTTCCACGGGTTGCCCCACAGCGACCTCAACGCTGCGCGTCTACCAGTTCCGCCACGACCGCGAAAAAGCGCGCCTCATGTAACAAACCGCGGGGGGTGAGACAAGGACGGCCGGACGGGATCAGTGCCGCTTGAAGTACTGGACTTCCTTCTCGTGTTTCTCCGCGGCGGCGCGCGTGGAGAAGGTGCCGAGATTGCGGCGCTTGCCGGTCTTCGGGTCCGGCTTGCGCGAATAGAGGCGATACTTGCCCGACTTGAGCTTGCGGATCATCGCGGCCGTCCTGTGAAAGGCCTATATGTCTGGCTGCAATTCCGGACTTTGCCGAAGGTTCCGTCGATGCTCGACCGCCCCGACCCCGCCGTCACGATGATGCCCTCTGCCCTCGGCCTGCCGGCCGTGGAATGGGCGGCAGCTTCGGCCCCGGTCGCCTATCCCGATGCGGTCGCGACGATGGAAGCGCGGGTCGGCGCCATCGCTGCCGGCACGGCGACGGAGCAGGTCTGGCTGGTCGAGCACCCTGCCCTCTATACCGCCGGCACCAGCGCCAGAGCCTCCGACCTTCTCGAGCCCGGTCGCCTGCCGGTTTACCCGTCAGGGCGGGGCGGCCAGTACACCTATCATGGCCCCGGTCAGCGCGTCGCTTACGTCATGCTCGACCTCAACCGCCGCCGGCCCGACCTCCGCCGGTTAGTGACGGCGCTCGAGGAATGGGTGATCCGCACCGTCGGCGCCTTCGGCATCGCTGCCGGCCGGCGCCGCAACTGCGTCGGCATCTGGGTGCCGCGCCCCGACAAGGGCGAGGGCCGCGAGGACAAGATCGCCGCAATCGGCATTCGGGTCCGCCGCTGGGTCACCTTTCACGGCATCGCCCTGAACGTCGCGCCCGATCTCGCCAATTTCGGCGGGATCGTTCCCTGCGGCATTCGCAGCCAGGGCGTCACGAGCCTCGCCGATCTCGGCGTCAGTGCCACGATGCGCCAGGTGGACATCGTGCTCCGCCGTGAATTCGAGGCGGTTTTCGGGCCGACCACGGCACGGGCGCCGGGGCCGGACGGCGCGCGATCCGGGGTTCTCCACGCCTGACCCGGCCCGGGAAGCCGGGGCGGCAGGTCCTTGACGCCACCCCGCGCCGGCCCTTCGGCCCTGGCCGGAATGACGACCGGATGGACAGGGTCCGCCGACTCGCTTGAATAGGACGGTCGGTCCTCGCCCTTCGCCGCGCGAGGACCCCCGTCGTCGCCGGATTCCTAAATCCCAAGCTCTTGATATCGTGCGTCTTTTTCGTCCGCGACAAGCCGATTTGTGTGCGTTATAGGGAGGCATGTCGATCATCACCACCACCACGGAGCTCGTGGCGGCCTGTAGGCGTTTGTCCCGATTCGATTTCGTGACGGTCGACACGGAGTTCATGCGGGAAACGACCTATTGGCCGAAGCTCTGCGTCATCCAGATCGCCAGCCCGGAAGAAGCGGTGATCGTCGATGCGATGGCGCCGGAAATCGAGCTCGACGCGTTCTTTCGCCTGATGGGCAACGAGAAGGTCCTGAAAGTCTTCCACGCCGCGCGCCAGGACATCGAGATCGTCCACCACCTCGGCGGGCTCATCCCGCACCCGGTCTTCGACACCCAGGTCGCGGCCATGGTCTGCGGCTTTGGCGATTCCGTGAGCTACGACCAGTTGGTCGGCAAGCTTACCGGGGCCCGGCTCGACAAGTCGTCGCGTTTCACCGACTGGGCGCGGCGGCCTCTCTCCGAGCGGCAGATTGAATACGCGCTCGCCGACGTGACCCACCTTCGCGACGTCTATGCCGCGCTTTCCCAGCGGCTTGCCGAGCAGAAACGGACCGAATGGGTACGCGAGGAGATGGAAGTACTCACCTCGCCGGACACCTACAGCATGGAGCCGGAAGAGGCGTGGAAGCGGCTGAAGCTGCGCGTTCGGAAGCCGATCGAACTCGCCATCCTCCAAGAAGTGGCGGCGTGGCGCGAGCGCGAGGCGCAGGCGCGCGACGTGCCGCGCGGGCGCGTCATCAAGGACGATGCCATCTACGAGATCGCGCAGCAGCAGCCGACGAGCGCAGCCGCGCTCGGCCAGCTCCGCACGATCCCGCGCGGCTTCGAGCGTTCACGGCCGGCGGAGGAGATTCTGGCGGCGGTCCGCCGGGCGCTCGCTTTGCCCCGCGACCAGCTGCCGCGCATCCCCAAGCATCGGCCGCCGATGAACGGCACTGGCGCCGCGGTCGACCTCCTCAAGGTGCTCCTGAAGATGATCAGCGAGAGCCACGGCGTCGCCGCCAAGGTGATTGCGACCGTCGACGACCTTGAGGCGCTGGCGAACGACGACTCGGCCGACGTGCCGGCCCTCCATGGCTGGCGGCGCGAACTGTTCGGCGAGACCGCCCTGAAGCTGAAGCGCGGCGGCCTGGCGCTGGCGGTCAGCGACAACCACGTCGTCGCGGTCGAGCGCGGCTGATTCCGGCGCCGCCTATTCCACCGCGATCGCCGGGTCCATGCCGGCGAGCTTGGCAAGGGCCGCCAGCCGGCGCTCGACGCGCGCGCCGCCGAGCGGGGCGAGGTCGGGCGGCAGCACCAGCGTGAGCGCCCTCCCCCTCGCCTCGACGCGGGTCCGTCCCACGACATCCGGCGTCGCGCCGGAGATCAGGTAGGCAACTCGCAGCGTCGCGCCGAGCGCCCGCGCCCGCTCCATCAGGCGGGTGGTCGCTAGTTCGCGGATGTGCGGCGAGAGCGCCTCGTCGATCAGGCCCTCGTGGCGATAGAAATTGGCCAGCGCCAGATAGGCGCGGCCGGGATGGTCGATGCCGATGAAGGCGGCATGCGCGATGAGGTTGAGGCTCTGCTCGCCGCGATATTCCGGGTGTGCGCGCCAGCCGATATCGGCAAGCAGGCAGGCGGCCCGGCGGAGCCGCGCCTCCTCCGGCGTCTCGTCGAGGCCGATTGCCGCAAAGACGCCCTCCGACCAGGGCGCGAGTTCCGCGACATGGCGCGGCGAGCGTGAGCGGAGGAAGGCCAGTTCCTCGCAGGCCACGATCAGCGGATCGCGCGCCTTCTCGTCGGCCGGCAGAAGGTCGTAGAGCAGCCCCTCGCGGACGCCCAGCGCCGACATGACGATTTCGGTCGGCCGCATCAGCTTGATCACCTGGTCGAGCACCGCCGCGCCGTAGGGCAGCAGCGGCCAGCGATTGCGCGAAACCACCTCGATCGAGTCGAGCGAGGCGATGTCGCGCCGTAGAACCATGCGGCAGAAGTCCGAGGCCTCGTCGGCCTCGATGGAATATTGGTGCATGACATGCAGCGGATAGCCCTTTTGCCGCATGTGCAGCCGCGCCAGCGAGCGCCACGTCCCGCCGATCGCGTAGAACTGCCGCTTCTCGCCCTTCTGCAGGACAGACGAGCCGGCGAGCGCATCGGCGACGATCTTCTCCGCCTTCTTCAAGGTCTTCTCAGAGGCCTCTTCGAGCCGCAGGCCGCCGATCGGAAAGGTCTCGCCGGTGCCGATCTCGCCGCGCCGGACATCGACGACTTCAAGGCTGCCGCCGCCGAGGTCGCCGGCGACGCCGTCGGGCTGGTGGATGCCGGAGATGACCCCGAGGGCGGAAAGACGCGCCTCCTCCGGTCCGGAGAGCAGGCGGACCTTGACCCCCATCACCTGCTCGACCGCCGCGATGAATTCGGCGCCGTTCGACGCCTCGCGCGGCGCCGCCGTGGCGAGCACGTGCGTGGCCGAGACACGCATCTGGTCGGTCAGCGCCCGGAAGCGGCGGAGCGCCACCAGCGCCGAGGCCATCGCCTCCGGGTCAAGGCGGCCCCGGCCGGCAAGGCCCCTGGCAAGGCCGCACAGTTCCTTCTCGTTGAAGAGCGGCGTCGCCGACCGGCCGAGCTTCTCGTAAACGACAAGTCGGACCGAGTTCGAGCCGATGTCGACAATGGCCACCGGTCCGCCTCCGTCGAGGCGGCCCGGGGCCAGTTCGCGCTCGATGACGCTAGTTCGACTTGCCACGCTTGCGGAGCGATCTGGGCGCGTCGGCCTTGAGCGACTTGCCGCGGCCGGAGAGGCTGGGATTGGTCATGAAATACTGGTGGGCGTTGAACGCCGTCTCGCCCTTCTTCGGCGCAATCCGCTGCGAGGACCCGTCGGACAGGACCGCCCAGCTCTGCTGGTTGTCGGCGAGGTTGGCTACCATGATCTGGTCGAGAATCTGCTCGTGGACCGTCGGGTTGAGAACCGGCACGATCGCCTCGACGCGGCGGTCGAGGTTGCGCGGCATCATGTCGGCGGACCCGATGTAGACCAGCGCTTCCGGCGAGGGAAGCCCGGCGCCGTTGCCGAAGCAGAAGATGCGGGCGTGCTCGAGGAAGCGTCCGACGATCGACTTGACCCGGATCCCAGAGGAGAGCCCGGGAATGCCCGGCCGCAGGCAGCAGATGCCGCGCACGACGAGGTCGATTTCGACCCCGGCCTGGCTGGCATCGTAGAGCGCGTCGATGATCTGGGCGTCGACTAAGGCGTTGATCTTCATCCAGATGCGTCCCGGCCGTCCCGCCCGCGCGTGGCCCTCCTCGGCGGCGATCAGTTCGAGGATGCGCCGGCGCAGCATATGCGGCGAGATCGCGATGCGCTCGAGTTCCGCCGGCTCCGAATAGCCGGTGAGGTAGTTGAAGATGCGCGCCACGTCATGGCCGACCGTCGGGTCGGCGGTGAAGAAGGACAGGTCTGTGTAGATGCGCGCGGTGACCGGGTGATAGTTGCCGGTGCCGATATGGCAGTAGCTGGCGAGCTGGCCGGCCTCGCGGCGGACCACCATCGACAGCTTGGCATGCGTCTTCAGTTCGATGAAACCGTAAACCACCTGGACACCGGCGCGTTCGAGGTCGCGCGCCCAGCGGATATTGGCCGCCTCGTCGAAGCGGGCCTTCAATTCGACGAGGGCCGTCACCGACTTGCCGTTTTCGGCCGCCTCGGCGAGGAGTTTCACGATCGGCGAGTCGTTGGACGTGCGGTAGAGCGTCTGCTTGATCGCCACCACGTCCGGGTCCGAGGCCGCCTGCGCCAGGAACTGGAGGACCACGTCGAACGATTCGTACGGATGGTGGACGACAAGGTCCTTCTGGCGGATGGCGGCAAAGCAATCGCTGCGGTGGTCGCGGATGCGCTCGGGAAAGCGCGGCGTGTAAGGCGTGAACTTCAGCGCCGGGCGATCGATGGCGACGAGCTGGCTAAGGTCGTTCAGCGCCAGCATGCCGTGGCCGAGGAAGACTTCGTCGGCGGTGACGCCCAGCGCCGTGGCGACCAGGATGCGGAGCGATTCAGGCATCGCCGCCTCGACTTCAAGGCGGATGACGACGCCGCGGCGGCGGCGCTTCAGCGCGCTCTCGAAGAAGCGGACCAGATCCTCGGCTTCTTCCTCGACCTCGATGTCCGAATCGCGGATGACGCGAAAGCCGCCCTGCCCTTCCACGACGTAGCCGGGAAACAGCCGCGAGGTGAACAGCGAGACCGCCTGGTCGAGGCTGATGAAGCGGTCGACCCCGGCCTCGGTCGAGGGCAGCTTGATGAAACGGTCGAGCGTCATCGGCATGCGCATCAGCGCGATCATGCGCTTGCCGTCGGCCTTGCGGGCGAGCTGCAGGACGACGGTCAGCCCGAGATTGGGGATGAACGGGAACGGATGGGCCGGATCGATGGCGAGCGGCGTCAGGACCGGGAAGATCGAATCGAGGAAGTGATGCTCGAGCCAGTGACGGTCCTCGTCGCTGATCTGGCCGGCATCGAGCAGCATCACGCCGAATTCCGCCAGCTGGGCGCGGAGGTTGCCCCAGCATGCCTGCTGATCGGTGGCGAGCGCCGAAACCGCCTCGCCGATCCGCGCCAGCTGCTCGCTCAGCGACTGGCCGTCGTCGCTGACCATCGCCAGGCCCTGGCGCTGCTGGCCGCGCAGCCCCGCGACGCGGACCATGAAGAACTCGTCGAGGTTGTTGGCCGAGATCGACAGGAAGCGCAGCCGCTCGAGCGGCGGGTGGTTGGGGTTGCTCGCCTCTTCAAGGACCCGCCGGTTGAAATGCAGCCAGGAAAGCTCGCGGTTGATGAACCGTTCCGGCCGCTGGCGGAGGCGCCTGCCGGCGTCCTCCTCCGAGCCAGCGGCGGGTTCGCGCGGCGTGACGATGTCGGGGGTCTTCTGGTCCATGGGTTGCTTCGATCGGGACTCATCATCCCTATACCGGGATTATGACAATTATCCCAAGCCCGCCATAGCAACGGCCGCCTGCCGCCGTTGCCGGCGCAGCCACCGCGGCCCTACTCCTCCGGCCAGAAATCCGGCTGGTTGTCGAACATTTCCGCCATGACAATTCCGGCGAGGCCGCGCGTGATCGGCCGCCCGGCGGCGAGCGCCTCGCGGTCGAGCCGCTCGACCAGTGCGCCTGCGGCAGCCAGCGAGCGCTCCATGCGGACGGCGGCATAGTCGATCACGGTTCGATCCACCGCGAGCTGGCGGTCGGCGAAGAGCTTGGCGAGCACACGTTTCAAGAGGTCGTCGTCGGGCTCGCCGAGTTCGACGGGCTGCATGGCGCGGAGGCGCGAGATGAGATCGGGCAAGTTCAGCCGCAGGGCTGCCGGCCAGGCGCGCGACGTGATCAGGACCGCGAGGCGGCGCTCGTAGGCGCGGTTGAGAAGATGGAACAGCGCCCGCTCGTCGACCGGCCCCGCATGGAGGTCCTCGACCGTGACCGGTCCGTTGACTTCGGCCACCGCAGCCTCGGTCAGATCGCCTGCCCGAACCAGGGTCGCGCCGGCCAGCCGCTGCCAGATGACGGCAAGGTGACTCTTGCCCGAGCCGACCGGACCGGCGAGGAGGACGCCGCGTTCCGGCCAGTCCGGCCAGGCATCGATCAGCGCGACGGCCGCCTCATTGGACGGACCGGTCAGGAAATCGGCACGGGTCGCGCCGGCTTCGTGCGGCAGCGGGAATATGAGTTGCCGGGGCGGCACCGGCGATTCGGTCATGGTCCGGCCGGCCCGGTTCACGGCCGCGCGGGCGGCGACGGGGTTCCCGGGCCCTCGACGCCCCCCATGTGGCGCACGAACTCCAGCGCATAGGCGAAGGTCGAAATCACGGTGAGGCCGCCGACGACCCACGCAAGCTCCATGCGCAGCGTCGTCAGATTCGCCGTGAAGGCGAGGTCGGCGAGGATCACCGCCGCATAGACGATCTGGCCGAGTGTATTGACCTTGCTGATCCAGTTCGGCCGCATCGCCATCGGCACGGCGAGCATCCAGGCGATGATGACGCCGCCGATGATGAGGATGTCGCGGGTGACGATCAGGATCGTCACCCAGACATGAACCTCGTTGAGGGCTGCGAAGGTCACGTAGATCGAGATGAGCAGCGCCTTGTCGGCAAGCGGATCGAGGTAGCCGCCGAGGTCCGACTTCATGTTGAAGCGGCGGGCGAGGAATCCGTCGAGGGCATCGCTGAAGCCGGCGAGGAGGAAGACCCAGAAGGCGAGATCCGGCCGCGCGGAGATCAGCAGCCAGATCGTCAGGGGCACCAGGAAGAGCCGCCCGATCGAAATGAGATTGGGAATGGTGACGAACAAGTCCGTCCTCGACTGCCCCCGCGGAGGGGTAGAAATGGCACCGCCGGGCGCCCTTGCCAAGCCGCAGCGGCCCGGCGCTTGCTTTCGCCCTCTCCTGTGGTATCGCCGCCGCCAAATCGGAGAGATTCCGGGCAAATGTCCGACGCGATCAGCGGGCTCTATTCGACCTATGCCGGCGCCGGCGTCGATATCGACGCGGGTAACGCTCTGGTCGAGGCGATCAAGCCGATCGTGCGAAGCACCCGCCGGCCGGGCGCCGACGCCGAGATCGGCGGGTTCGGCGGGCTCTTCGACCTTGCCGCCTGCGGCTACCGCGACCCGGTTCTGGTCGCCGCCACGGACGGCGTCGGCACCAAGCTGAAGCTCGCGATCGAGACCGGCATCCTCGACACGGTCGGAATCGACCTCGTCGCGATGAGCGTCAATGACCTGATCGTGCAGGGCGCCGAGCCGCTCTTCTTCCTCGATTATTTCGCGACCGGAAGGCTCAACCCCGACGCCGGCGCGCGGATCGTCGGCGGCATCGCGGAAGGATGCCGGCAGGCGGGCGCGGCCCTGATCGGCGGCGAGACCGCCGAGATGCCGGGCATGTATGCCGGCAAGGACTTCGATCTTGCCGGCTTTGCGGTCGGTGCCGTCGAGCGCGGCGAGGTCCTCCCGCGCGATGTCGCAGACGGGGACCGCATTCTGGCGCTCGCCTCGTCGGGCATCCATTCGAACGGCTTCTCGCTGGTCCGCAAGCTCGTTGCCGACCACCGGCTCGACCTGTCGGCGCCGGCGCCGTTCGGTCCGGGGAGCCTCGGCGCGGCGCTGCTGACGCCGACGCGCATCTACGTTCGCCCGCTTCTCCGTGTGCTCCGCGAAGTCGGCGGCGTCCACGCGATGGCGCACATCACCGGCGGCGGCTTCACCGACAATATTCCGCGCGTGCTGCCCAAGGGACTGGCCGCGCGGATCGACCTTGCCCGCGTTCCGGTTCTGCCGGTTTTCGCATGGCTGGCGAGGCTCGGCCGGATCGCGGAGGCCGAGATGCTCCGCACCTATAATTGCGGCACGGGAATGGTCCTCGCGGTCGCCGCCGACAAGGCCGGGCGGATCGCCGAGCTGCTGCGGGCCGCAGGCGAGATCGTGACCGATATCGGCGCGATCGAGACAGAGCGGAGCGGGCCGATCACCTACGACGGCAGCCTCGACCTCTCCGCGGCATGAGCGGGAAGAAGCGCGTCGCGGTACTCGTCTCGGGGCGCGGCTCCAATATGGCCGCGCTGATCGAAGCCGCCGGCGCCCCCGCCTACCCCGCGGCGATCGCTCTGGTCGTCAGCAACGTCGTCGACGCCCCGGCTCTCGCCCGCGCGACCGCCGCCGGTGTTCCGGCCGTGGCAATTGCATCCGCCGGAAAAACCCGGCCCGCATTCGAGGCCGCACTCGCCGCCGCACTCGAAGCGGCACGGATCGAAATCGTGTGCCTTGCCGGCTTCATGCGGGTCCTGTCGCCCGGCTTCGTCGCGCGCCGGTCGGGCCGGCTCATCAACATCCACCCTTCCCTGCTGCCCGCGTTTCCCGGCCTCGACACGCATGCCCGCGCCCTCGCCGCCGGCGCCGGTCGCCACGGCTGCACGGTCCATTACGTTACTGCCGAGGTCGATGCCGGACCGATCATCGCGCAGGCCGCGATCGAGGTTCGCACCGGCGAGACGGTGCAGTCCCTCGCCGAACGCGTTCTCGCGGAGGAACACCGGCTTTATCCGCTGGCGCTGGCGCTGGTCGCCGGCGCCGCGCCAGGCGCGGCTATTTGATCGGCGAGGTGAAGCAGGCGCGGCTGGCGTCGGCCCAGTAGTCCCGCGGCGTCGTCGGGGCAACGTCGACGAAGGCGGCGACCTGCCCGTCGGTGAGGTCGCGGGCGACGCGGGCGGCCGCGCACTTGCACTCGTCGACGACCTTGGCGCGGATGGTGCGCCGCGCCCACTCGTCGGCCACGCACTTGTCGAGGAGGATGAGCCGCACTTTCTCGCGCGTCTCGGCATGCGCGGGCGGCGAACCCAGAACCAAGAGCACAACGCCGGCGATTGCCGGCCACGCTTCCCGACGCATTCTGACGCCCGTCCCCGAATCCCCACGCCTGGCGGCACGGATTCGCCCAGCCGAGTGCGGCAGCCTCAAGGCAGGACTTGCGCCGCACCCTCGCGGATGGCAGGGCGGGGCATGAACTACCGCCACGCGTTCCATGCCGGCAATTTCGCCGACGTCATGAAGCATGCCACGCTGGCATTGCTGATCGAGCGGCTGAAGGAAAAACCGGCCGCCTTCCGCGTCATCGATACGCATGCCGGGGTCGGGCTCTACGACCTTGCCGGCGACGCCGCATCGCGGACGGGCGAATGGCGGAACGGTATCGGTCGCGTGTTCGACGCCACGCCCGATCCGGATCTGGCCGCGTTGCTGTCGCCCTACCTTGCGGTTGTGAAGGCCGCCAACCCCGCGGGCGGCCTCCGCTTCTATCCGGGCTCGCCGTCGATCGCCCGCCATCTGCTGCGGCGGCAGGACCGCCTGACCGCGGTCGAGCTTCACGCCGAGGATGTCGAGTCGCTCCGCGCCAACTTCCGCGACGACCGGCAGGTGCGGGTCGTCGCGCTCGACGGGCGGCTGGCGCTCGGCGCATTCGTGCCGCCGAAGGAACGGCGCGGCCTGGTTCTGGTCGATCCGCCCTTCGAGGAGCGCGATGAGTTCGAAGCGCTGGCAGAGGGCTTCATCAAGGCCCACCGGCGCTGGCCGACCGGCATCTACGCGCTCTGGTATCCGGTGAAGGATCTCGCCGCGATCGACGGGCTCCGGCAAACGCTGGCGGCAAGCGGGATTCGCCGGCTGACCATGGCCGAGCTGAGCATCCGGCCGCGCGACACGCCGGACGCATTCAACGGCGCCGGCCTGATCCTCTGCAACGCGCCCTGGCGATTTGGCGAAACCCTTTCCGCTCTCCTCAACGGGCTGACGCCCCTGCTCGCCACCGGGCGCGGCGCGGCGGCGAACGTCGAGGAACTGGCCGGAGAATGAAAAACGCCCCGCCGAGGCGGGGCGTTTTGCGGTTCCTTGAGCCGGCCGACTAGAACTTCAGGCCGACCCCGACGAGAACGCCGCTGGTATGGAGGTCGACGGTGCTCGCCGGCGCGGTTGCCAGGCTCGCCGTGCCGTAGTCGGTATAGCGGTACTCGATCCGCGTGGTGAGCTTGTCGGTGAGCGCGGCTTCGAGGCCGGCGCCGACCGTCCAGCCGGTCTTGAACTGCGAGTCGGAGCCGCCGGCGTTGCTGGCCTTGATGCTGCCCATGGCGAGACCGCCGGTGCCGTAGAGCAGGAAGCGGTTGAAGGTGAGGCCGGCGCGGGCGCGGAGCGTGGCGCCCCACGGATTGCTCACGGTGAGACCGGCGCCATCGGCGCCCTTCTGGCCGCTGGCAAAAATGTCGCCTTCGACGCCGAGCAGGAAGTTGCCCGCCGGCGCGAAATTGTAGCCGGTGTAGAGGCCGCCGAGGAAGCCCTTCGGCTTCGCGGTGGTCGGCGCCGGACCGATATTGGCCGTGCCCCAGTTGTAGCCGCCGAACAGGCCGGCATAGGCCCCGGTCCAGCTGAAGGCGGGCGTCGGGCTATAGACCGGATTGGACGGCGGGGGCTCGTAGGACGGGACGTCGGCGGCGAGTGCCGAGCCGCCGGCCGCGGCAATGGCCAGCAGGCTTGCGCCGATAATCTTGGAACGCGACATGGGATCTCCTGACTTTCATCCGTAGCGCCGATCCGGGCCCCTGACGCGACGCGTCGGACCGGCGGACGGATAGGACCGCATCAATGTGGCGTAAGGGTTAAGGGAATGGGGCGATATCCCGGCCATTCCAAGGCTCGCCTGGGCCACCGATGTGGCCCAATCCCGTCTCTTCCGCCTGTTTGCACCAACGCGGCGGGTCCGGGGCGGTTCCCTCGGAGGGTTAACGCCGGCAGGTTTCCTGGCGCGACAGAATGACCGGCTTCGGAGCATGGTTGAGGAGGGGTTAATTTTCGGCCCTGATTTGCAACCGCCGGGGCGGCGAACCGCGCCTGGCGCACCCTCGGCGCGTGGCTTACGCCGGGTGATCGGCTCGCTATATATCGGCCGTGAACGACGACCCCGCAGCCCCCGCCGATTCGGCGCCTGAGCCGGCCATGCCGCAGCGCCGCGGCGTGGAAGTCATTGCCGATATCGTCAAGCGCCTGCCGAACGGCCCGGGCGTCTACCGGATGGTCGATGCCAAGGGCGCCGTGCTCTACGTCGGCAAGGCGCGGAGCCTGAAGAAGCGCGTCCAGAGCTATACGCGGATCAACAACGTCTCGGGCCGCATCGCGCGCGCGATCAACGCCACGGCCGCGATGGAATTCGTCTCGACGCGCACGGAAACCGAAGCGCTCCTCCTCGAAGCGAACCTCATCAAGCGCCTGCGGCCGCGCTTCAACGTCCTGCTGCGCGACGACAAGTCGTTCCCGTACATCCTGATCACCGGCGACCATCCGGCGCCGGCAATGGCCAAGCACCGCGGGGCGCGGACGCGGAAGGGCGAATATTTCGGCCCGTTCGCCTCCGCCGGCGCGGTCGCGCGGACGATCGCGGCCATGCAGCGGGCCTTCCTCATCCGCACCTGCTCGGATTCGTTCTATGCCAGCCGGACGCGGCCCTGCTTGCTCCACCAGATCAAGCGCTGCTCGGCGCCCTGCACCGGCGTCATTTCGCACCAGGACTACGCTCGCCTCGTCAAGGAGGCGACCGACTTCCTGTCCGGCCGCAGCCAGGCCGTGCGCGTCGAGATGCAGCGCGAAATGCAGGCGGCGTCCGAGCGCCTCGACTTCGAGGCGGCGGCCGTCTTCCGCGATCGCATCGCGGCGCTCTCCCACACCCAGGCGCATCAGGGCATCAATCCGCAGACGATCGACGAGGCCGACCTGTTCGCCGCCTACCAGGACGGCGGGCACACCATCGTCGAGGTCTTCTTCTTCCGGACCGGGCAGAACTGGGGCAACCGGGCTTATTTTCCCCGCGCCGACCGGAGCGTCGAGACGCCGGAGGTGCTTGCCTCGTTCGTCGCGCAATTCTACGACGACAAGCCGATCCCGAAGCTCGTTCTCCTCTCGCACGCGGTCGAGGAACAGGACCTGTTGCAGCTGGCGCTGAGCGAGCGCGCCGGGCGTCGCGTCACCGTCAACGTGCCGGAACGCGGCGAGAAGCGCGAGCTGATGCAGCAGGCGCTCGCCAATGCGCGCGAGGCGCTTGGGCGCCAGCTTGCCGAGGCGGCGACACAGCGCACGCTCCTGCAAGGGGTCGCGGAACGGTTCGGCCTCGCCGAGCCGCCGCGGCGGATCGAGGTCTACGACAACAGCCACATCATGGGGACGAACGCGGTCGGCGCCATGATCGTCGCGGGGCCGGAGGGCTTCGTCAAAAGCCAGTACCGCAAGTTCAACATGCGCTCGCCGGGCCTCACTCCCGGCGACGACTTCGCCATGATGCGCGAGATGCTCGGCCGGCGCTTCGGGCGGCTCCTCAAGGAAGCCGGCCCGCGCGAAGGCGCCCTGTCGGAGAACGGGGCCATCGGCCCATGGCCCGACCTGGTGCTGATCGACGGAGGCCGCGGCCAGCTCGGCGTGGCGATGGAGGTCCTGAGCGAACTCGGCATCACCGACCTGCCCCTGGTCGCCATTGCCAAGGGACCCGACCGCGACGCCGGGCGAGAGAACTTCATCCTTCCCGGGCGCGAGCCATTCATGCTGCCGCCGCGCGACCCGGTCCTCTATTTCGTGCAGCGGCTGCGCGACGAGGCCCACCGCTTTGCGATCGGTTCGCACCGGACGCGGCGCAAGATGGATATCGCCCGCAACCCGCTGGACGAGATCGAGGGGATCGGCCCTGCCCGGAAACGGGCGCTGCTCCGCCATTTCGGGACGGCCAAGGCGGTCGGCCGGGCGAACATTACCGACCTCCTCGCCGTCCCTGGCATCTCCAACGAGATGGCGCAGACGATCTACGACCATTTCCACGACTCGCCGGCCTGACAGGTGCGCTGTCGCCGCCCGACCGATCACACTAGGATTGTCGTGATTCCGCGATAGGCTTCTCCCAACGCCGCTTTGTCCGGACGCCCCATGGCCGATACACCCGCCCTTCCCGCCTACCGGCGCGCCAGCACCTCGCAGGTCTTCGCGCTTCCGAACCTGCTCACCTATTTCCGCGTCCTCGCGGTGCCTCTCTTGGTCGCCTCCTACTACCTCGAGGGCTATATCGGCCGCTGGCTCAGCCTCACGATCTTCCTCATCGCCTGCGTCAGCGACTTCTTCGACGGTTATCTCGCGCGGGTCTGGAAGCAGACTTCGGCGCTCGGGCGCCTTCTCGACCCGATCGCGGACAAGCTCCTCGTCGCGACATCGCTGATGCTGCTCGTCTCCGATCACGTCATCGGTGGCTGGTCGCTGGTTGCCGCGCTGATCATCCTGACGCGCGAAATCTTCGTCTCGGGCCTCCGCGAATTCCTCGCCGAGCTGCGCGTGCCGGTACCGGTGACGCGGCTGGCGAAGTGGAAGACCACCCTGCAGATGGTGGCGATCGGGTTTCTCCTCGTCGCCCCTGCCGGCAACAGCGTGTTCCCGGGCGTGCTGGTTCCCACCCCGGTTGGCACCTATGTCGGGCCGATCACCTTCATCGGCCTGACGCTGCTCTGGATCTCGGCATTGATCACCCTCTACACGGGCTACGACTATTTCCGCGCGGGCTGGCGCCATCTGTTCTCGGAGGAAGAGTGAAGCTCCTCTATTTCGCCTGGGTGCGCGAGCGGATCGGGCGGCCGGACGAGGAAGTCGAATTGCCCGCGGACGTGACCACGGTTTCGGAGTTGCTGGCCTGGCTGAAGGGCCGCGGCCCGGAATACGAATACGCGCTCGCCGAGCCGAAGGCCGTGCGGGTCGCGATCGACCGCGTGCACGTCCAGCGCGACCGCTCGCTCGCCGGCGCGCACGAGGTCGCGCTCTTTCCGCCGATGACCGGCGGCTGACCGTGGCGGCGGCAACGCGCATCCTCGTCCAGCGCGGCGATTTCGACATCGCCGCCGAGGTGGCGCGGCTGAAGGCGCTCGACCGCGACGCAGGCGCGATCGTCACGTTCACCGGCGTCTGTCGCGGCGAACATGGCACCCTCGCCGCGCTGGAACTCGAGCATTACCCCGGCATGGCCGAGGCCGAAATCGAACGCATCGCAAGCGAGGCTGCGGGACGCTGGCCGCTCTCCGGCATCACCGTCATTCATCGGTTCGGCCGGATGGCGCCGGGTGACAACATCGTCCTCGTTGCGACCGCGTCGACGCACCGGCAGGCGGCGTTCGAGGCGGCGAGCTTCCTCATGGATTTCATGAAGGTGAGCGCGCCGTTCTGGAAGAAGCAGCACCGGCCCGGCGATAAGCCGGAATGGGTTGCGCCGAATGGCGCCGACGACGCCGCGCAGGATCGCTGGCGGAAATAGGAAAAGGGCGGCGCCGCGAGGCACCGCCCCTTCACAGCGAGCCGCGCCTGCGGCTCAGCGTGCTACTTCTTCTTCGTCCTCGTCGACGGACTCGTCGTCTTCGAGTTCCATCGTGTCGTCGTCGCCTTCTTCCCACTCGTCCATCGCCTCGCTGGAAGAGACGCTGAGGTGGACGTGCTCGTCGACGTGGTCGACGATGTCCTGGCTGATGAAATGGTGCTTTCCGTCAGGCGAATCCGACTTGGCGAGCTTGATGCGACCGTCATCGGAGAGATGGTCGACGGTCCCGATATGGGCGCCGTCGCTGCCGATCACTTCCATATGTTCGCGAATGCGGGTTTTGACAGCCATGGGACGCTCCCTTGTTCCGTGCGCAGGGAAACGAATGCGGCGCCGGAAAGTTTCCGGCGCCGCTGAAGAGAAATCCCTCCGCTGCGGCAATCCGCGGCGGAACAATACCGACGATGCCCTATCCGACGATTTCGACGTCGGAAAACCAGTAGGCGATTTCCTGCTTCGCGGTTTCCGGCGCGTCGGAGCCGTGAACCGAATTCTCCCCGATGGAGTCGGCATATTCGCGCCGGATCGTGCCCGGCGCCGCCTTCTTCGGGTCGGTCGCGCCCATCACCTCGCGATTCCTGGCGATGGCGTTCTCGCCCTCCAGCACCTGGACGACCGTCGGGCCGGACGACATGAACGTGCACAATTCATCGAAGAAGGGTCGCGCCTTGTGGACGGCATAGAAGCCTTCCGCCTGGCGGCGGCTCATCCACACGCGCTTGGAGGCGACGACGCGGAGCCCGGCTTCCTCGAGCTTGGCGATGATCTTGCCGGTGATGTTCTTCCTGGTCGCATCCGGCTTGATCATGGAAAAGGTGCGCTCGACGGCCATCGTTGGCTTCCCGTGTCGGTTTGAGGTGGCGCGGGTATAGCCGCCACCTCAAATGCCGACAAGACGCGCCGCCGGCACCCTACTCCGCCGACAGGATGCGTGCCCGGTGCAGCCAGCCGGCGATGAGGCCGCCGATCAGCGGCATGACGATGAACAGCCAGACCTGCGCCAGCGCCTTGCCGCCGACGAAGATCGCCGGACCGATGCTGCGCGCCGGATTGACCGAGACGCCGGTGACCGGAATGAAGACGATGTGGATGACGACCAGCGTCAGGCCGATGATCAGGCCGGCCGGATGATAGGCGGTCGAGGCCGACGGCTGGGTCACGCCGAGGATCACCATCGTGAAGATGAACGTGCCGACGATCTCCACGATGATCGCGGCGAGCATGCCGTACTCGCCGAGATAGCCGGCGCCCCACCCGTTCTGGCCGAGGCCCGACACCGCGACGTCGTAGCCCGACGCGCGGCCCTCGGCGACGAGGAGGAGGACGCCGGCGCCGACGATCCCGCCCACGATCTGGGAGATGATGTAGGCCGCCGCCTCGTCCGTCTTCATCCGCCCCGCCGCCCAGACGGAGATGGTCACCGCCGGGTTGATGTGGCAGCCCGAGATCGGGCCGATGCCGTAGGCCATCGCCGTCACCGCGAGGCCGAAGGCCATGGCAATCGCGGCATAGCCGAGCGGCGCCGCGCCGCCGTAGCCGCCGAGCACCGCGGAGCCGCAGCCGAGCAGCACGAGGACCCCCGTCCCCAGCGCTTCGGCAAGGTATTTCTTGATCGAACTGCTCATTGAGATCGCCCTCCAATCCCGCGCGAACCCACCGATTCGCGGGCAGCATCATAGTTCCGGAAGCTGCGCGAGGCTGCCGGGCACCGTCCCGAGACCGCGGGCAGCCGGACACGCGCCTCGCGCGGTCACGCACGCAACTCCGTCCCTCCGGACGGCGACATCAGGCATGCCGCCGGCCCGAAATCCCGGTAAGGTGCCTTATGGAAGCCGGACTGCCATGTAACCGGATTGACAGGACGGTCTGGCATGGCTCCAACACCGGAACCGCTCAACCGAACCCGATCGGAAAAGACCCATGGACGCAAAGACCCATAACAACGCGGGCAAGGGCCCGGCGGGCCATCGCGGCCGCAGGAATCGCGACTGGTGGCCGGAGGCGCTCGACATAGACGTGCTCCACAAGAACTCCGCCCTGTCGGATCCGATGGGCAAGGATTTCGACTACGCCAGGGAATTCGAGAGCCTCGATCTCGATGCGGTGATCAAGGACCTCACCGCGCTCATGCCAAGCTCGCAGGACTGGTGGCCCGCCGACTTCGGCCACTACGGCGGCCTGATGATCCGCATGGCATGGCACAGCGCCGGCACGTACCGCATCACGGACGGCCGCGGCGGCGCCGGAGCCGGTCAGCAGCGCTTCGCGCCGCTCAACTCGTGGCCGGATAACGCCAACCTCGACAAGGCGCGGCGGCTGCTCTGGCCGATCAAGCAGAAATACGGCCGCAAGATCTCGTGGG
>Ga0070741_10003899_pt1 | contig 35845 bp, 35 predicted proteins | sample Coa_R1_4_FD_66440 | JGI IMG/M metagenome (GOLD analysis project Ga0070741, IMG submission 66440) | Surface soil microbial communities from Centralia Pennsylvania, which are recovering from an underground coalmine fire - Coalmine... | ecosystem: Environmental > Terrestrial > Soil > Unclassified ... | reverse complement strand
CAGCGTTTCGTCGCGGTCGAAGATCAACGTTTTGTCCGCCGTCACCGACAGCGCCGTCACGTGACAAGCCCGCAGCGTCTCCATCGTTTGCAGCCCGATTACCGGCACATCAAAGCGCATATCCTGATTTGGCTTGGCTACTTTGACTACGGTCAGCGCGCGGCTGAGGGTCGATTCTGCGCTCCCCGACTCGGCATGCAGGCTGCGCATGATCTCGCCGGCGCGGGTAATGGCGGCGTCCGTACCTTCCATGGCTTCGACGGAAACGCAGGCGGACTCGGCAATAACCACGGTCTGGCCAATGTCATAGTGGGCCAGGTGGCGAGCTACGGTGCGGCCATACTCAATATTGGCGCGCTCTTTTTCGTTAGGCGCGCGGCGGGTGAGCACCCCAGCCCTGGCCAGAAGCGGCTCAAGGAAGTCTGTGGATTTGAGCAGGGTGATGCCTTCGTCGGCCAGCACTTTGGCGACGGCGCCGATGAGAGAATCCGTATTGCGGGTGCCGAGGGAGAGTAGGAGCTTGGCCAGGCGCCAGTCCGGACGAATGCTGCTGAAAATCTGCTTGTGCTTGACCTGGCCCGCCATGATGGCGCGGGTTACGCCTTCGCGCTGAAAAGTCTCGATCAACTTCGAGAGCTCGCCCAGCGACAGCCAGTGCACCGCGGCCGCGCCCCGTTGCTCGATCTCAGGAAGAGTCTCTTCTTTGATAGCGGCGACGATGACGTCATTCCCCTGAGCGTTGGCGGCGTCAAGAATCAGCAGAGGGAATTTGCCGTTGCCGGCGATCAGGCCTAGTTTGGGACGGATGGACACTGGTCAGCTCTAAGCTCGCAGAGTTAGCTACAAGTTACAAGTTGCAAGCTACAAGGAAATCACCATTAGAATACATTGTGCAGAATGCATGCGAGAAATGATTGTGCACTTTCGCTATCCTGTAAATCTATTTGAATCGGTTTTTGAACGAACAGTGTTTGATTCGTGCTAAAGTTTTCCTTATGGTAGTTACGGTCAATATTCCCGATGAACTCGCAGCCCAGGCTAAGGCGCGTGGTCTGTCTCTTGAAGCTTACGTCCAAGAGATTCTATCGCAGCGGTTAGCACGTCCTGCTGAAACTCGGCAGCTTCGTACTCCAGAGGAGATTCGCGCCTGGCTCGATTCACTGGCTCAATTCTCAGACAAGATTCCTCCATTACCTGAGACCATTTCGCGCGATTGGATTTATCAGGATCACGATTAAATGGTGCTTGCGGCGTGTCTGGTTGATACCAATATCCTGCTGCGCATGACACGGCGCTCCGATCCCCAGCACCAACTCGTAGACACCGCACTCGCTCAACTCGCCGACCAAGGTACGATTCTCTACTACACGCATCAGAATGTCGCTGAGCTTTGGAACGCAATGACGCGCCCTGTTGCCAGGAATGGGTTTGGGTTGACCGTTCTTGAAGCAGAGCGCGAAGTGCAGGCAATCGAGACTGGCATGAGTTTTTTGCCCGACAACGAAGCGGTTTATCGAGAGTGGAGGAGGATTGTCCTACAGCATGGAGTATTGGGCGTTCAGGTACATGATGCCCGTTTGGTCGCAACGATGTACGTGCACGGGTTAAGCCACATCCTCACGTTGAATGTGACAGATTTCAACCGCTTCGTCGGTCTCACTGCTGTGCATCCAGGCAGTCTTTAGATCTGCTATTTGATTGTGCCGCGTTCGGAGGTTTCGATGAAGCGCAGCAGCAGGGCCACATCTTCCCCTTGCTCGCCTGCGGAGCGGAGTTTTTCCAGGGCTTGCGAGGTATTGAGCCTGGAATTGATGAGCACGCGATAGGCGCGTTGGATCTTGGCGATGCGTTCTTTGCTGAAGCCGCGGCGTTCTAAACCAATAGCATTGACTCCATAGGCTTTGGCCTCGCGCGCGGCTGAGGTTTTGGAAAAGGGCAGAACGTCGCGGGTGATGATGGTTCCTCCGCCAATGTAGGCATGCGCGCCCACGCGCGTGAACTGATGTACCGCAGAGAATGCGCCTACGGTGGCGCACTCTTCCACCGTAACGTGACCGGCCAGGGTGGCGGCGTTCGCCATGATCACGTAGTCGCCGATCGCGCAATCATGGGCGACGTGGGTGTAAGCCATAAAGAGGCAGTGGCTCCCGATGCGGGTCACGCCGCCTCCGCCGGCAGTACCGCGGTTGATGGTCACATACTCGCGGATGACGTTATGATCGCCGATCTCCAGGCGCGTTTTCTCCCCTTTGTATTTCAGATCCTGAGGTTCAAAACCGATAGAGACAAAAGGGAAAATACGGTTATGTGCGCCGATCTTGGTGGGGCCTTGCAGGGAAACATGGGAGATGAGTTCGCAATCCTCTCCTAATTCCACTTCTGCGCCAACCACACAGAACGGGCCGATGCGGCAGGAGGCGGGGACTTTGGCGGCCGGGTCAATCGCTGCAGTGGCATGAATTTGGCCTGCCCGCTCTTCGGTCACAGCGCCCTGTGAAGAGCGCCTCATTGTCCCTCGGAAGCGGGCTTGTCTACGACCTGGCAGGTGAGCACAGCCTCGCAGGCACGCTTGTCGCCCACGTAAGCTCCACAACTGATCTTGCCCGCGGTGCGGCGGAAGGCGAGCACATCTACTTCGATACGCAACTGGTCGCCGGGAACGACAGGCTTACGGAATTTGGCGCGCTCGATGCCGGTGAAGACCATGATCTTGTTTTCGCGGTCTTCGATTTCGGTGAGCAGCAGCAGAGCGCCGGCCTGGGCCATGGCTTCAATCACAAGCACCCCGGGCATAATGGGATAACTGGGAAAGTGCCCTTGAAAGAACGGCTCGTTGATGGTGACATTCTTGATGGCTACCACGCGCTGGCGGCGGTGCAGTTCGACAATGCGGTCGAGCAGAAGAAAAGGGTAGCGATGCGGAATGATCCGCATAATCTGCAGGACGTCGAGCGTGAGGGGAGCAGAAGGCCCGGGGGGCGCGGCTTCTGTGGACGCACCCTCGGCAGTGACAATCGAGTTGGGAGTGTCTTCCATTGCAAATAGAATCGAGGTGAAAATTATAACGTATTCGCCCCTCCCCGTTCTGGTAGGCTAACGCAGAAATAGGCAGGCGAGAATAAGCGTCGGCACCTTTCCAGGGAAACGCTAAGACGTGTGGGCGAGAGGCCCACACGACAGCCGGCGGACGCCGGCACTACTTCAATTTGATCATTGCCGAGAACATAATGTCCAAAAAAAATTCGAATGCACGTGAGTTGCTGGCCCGCATCGAACCGCACGAGCACGAGATGGTGCTGCTGGCGCAAAAACTGGTGGAAATTGAATCTCCCACACACAACAAAAAGGCGGTGGATACCCTGGGCCGCGCCGTGGCGGAAGAATTCAGCCGAATGGGAGCCCAGGTCACCTTCCACAAGCAATTGAAATTTGGCGACCATCTTCAAGCCAGCTTCAAGGTTGAGGAGACCAGCAGCCCTTCCATCCTGCTGCTGGGTCACATGGATACGGTGTGGGAGCTTGGTACGCTCAAATCCATGCCTTCCCGCGTGAGTGATGGGCGGGTTTGGGGGCCGGGCGTGCTCGATATGAAAGCCGGCATTGTGCAGATGATTTTTGCCTTGCGCGCGGTGCGCGATACGCTGGGCTTCCCTCCAGGGAATGTCGAGGTTTTGCTGGTGACGGATGAAGAGGTGGGCAGCGAATCGTCACGACCTCTTACCGAGTGGCTGGCGGGGAAATCAAATATCGTTTTTGTGCTTGAGCCTTCCCAGGGACTGGCAGGGGCGCTCAAGACGGCACGCAAAGGCGTAGGCCATTACACCGTCAAGGTGACGGGAAAGGCGGCACACGCGGGCGTTGATTTTCGCGCCGGTATCAGTGCAATTAGCGAACTGGCACACCAGATTAACGTCATTGAAAAATTTACGGACCTCAAACGCGGGCTTACTGTAAATTCGGGCGTGATTCGCGGGGGCACGCGCAGCAATGTAGTGGCAGCCGAGGCCGAAGTTGAAGTGGATGTCCGCATTCCCAGGCTGGCCGATGCCGGGGTGATTGAGAAAAAGTTCCGCAGCTTGCGGCCGCGCAACCGGCGCTGCAAGTTGGAGGTCAGCGGAGGAATCAATCGCCCGCCGATGGAGCGCAGCAAAGAGATTGCTGCCTGGTTTACCAAGGCCCGCACGCTGGCGCAGGAGATGGGATGGAAGCTGCAGGAAGCCTCAACCGGGGGCGGCTCTGACGGAAATTTTACCGCCGCACTCGGTATCCCCACGCTGGATGGCCTGGGAGCGGTAGGCGAAGGGCCCCATGCCGCCAACGAATCTGTGCTCATTCGTGAGCTGCCACGCCGCGCCGCGCTATTGGCGGCTTTGATGACTTCAGCCTGAAACCATCGTTATTTCGCCCGTATTTCGCCCGATACCGGTGTTACAATAAGGTTTCACTGGCAGCGTGTGTTCGCAAAAAGACACATTTCAGCCGCTGGTGTGGAGGCTTCATGTTTGGCGGTAAATTAGGACTTCCTGAACTCATCGTAATTCTGGTTATCGCTCTGATCATCTTCGGCCCCAGCAAGATCGCAGATATCGGCAAGGGATTGGGCGAGGGCATCCGCAACTTCAAGCAGGGAATGCGCGACGGCGAAAATCCCACCCCGGAAGAAAAGAAATAGCTTAGATTTTAGCTAGAGACGTAGCAAGCTACGTCTCTAGGACAGAAGCTATTTACTTTCTACTTCCCAAGCAGGGCCCTTCCTTCAGCATCGTATAGACCAACGGTACCGGCAGTCCCACCACGTTGAAATAGCAACCAACAATCCTGTAGACCCAGCGTGAGGCGATTCCCTGGATGGCGTATGCCCCGGCTTTATCCATAGGCTCGCCGCTGGCCACGTATTCTTGAATCTCCTCTTCGCTCAGATCACGCATCCAGACTTCTGTAATCTCAGCGCGAACGTCTTCGAAAACAGTTTCGAGTTTCATGTCCGCGGCTCGCCCGGACAGGTTTTGGGTTTCGAGTTCTGAGTCCTGAATTTTGCGATTGTCACCGTAGATTGCGGATTGGGATGGCGGGCAAGCAAGACATACGCCGGTTATCACCCGGTGTGAACGGCCTGAAAGCAGGCGCAACATGCGGGCCGCATCGGCCGCATCGCAGGGCTTACCCAGCACCTGGGAATCCACCACCACAATCGTGTCTGCGCCCAAGACCATTTCTTGCGGACGCCGGCAAAATATGGCCCGGGCTTTCTCGCGCGCCAGGCGCTGGGCATAATCTTCCGGCGCTTCGCCGGCCAACATGCTCTCATCTACGTGCGCAGGCTGCACAGTAAAGGCGATCCCCGCGTTGCGCAACAACTCACTGCGCCGGGGCGAGGCGGAAGCCAGAACCAGAGGTGATTTCCCTGCGATCATTGGAAATATATTATCGATGTGTTCTAGTTTATATGTTCAGAGTGCAGGCTCTCAGTTCTTGTAGCTTGCAACTTAGAGCTTATTTCTTTCGTCTCATGAACGTGGCACTTGCGACCCAAACTACACTTTCCGCCATGAATGGCGCCTCGCTTCAGACCAACAATAGCTGCAATTTTCGTGTCTGGGCGCCGAGGGCCGAGCAAATGAAATTGCGCCTGGTTGGCGGCGCGGACCATGCCATGACGCCCGAACCGGGCGGCTTCTTTTCTCTAACCGCTGTTGCGCGCCCTGGGGACAGATACTTTTATATTCCCGGCGATCACAAGCCGGTTCCCGACCCGGTCTCGCGCCTTCTGCCCGAAGGAGTGCATGGCCCTACCGAGATTGTCGATCCTGCGGATTTCTCGTGGAGCGACGATTCCTGGCGCGGGCTGCCACTGGCAGACTACATCGTGTATGAGCTGCACGTCGGGAGCTTTACGGCGCAAGGGACCTTTGATGGTGTGATCGAGCGCCTGGAATATCTGAAGCACGAGCTGGGGATCACGGTGATCGAACTCATGCCGGTGGCCGCATTTCCCGGAGAACGCAACTGGGGATATGACGGTGTTTCGCCATATGCCGTGCAGGCCAGCTACGGCGGGCCGCAAGGGCTCAAGCGCCTGGTCAACGCCGCGCATCGAATTGGCCTCGGCGTAATTCTGGATGTGGTTTACAACCATGTTGGCCACGAAGGCAATTACCTGCGAATGTTTGGACCCTACTTCACATCGCGCCACCAGACCCCGTGGGGTGATGCGATTAACTATGACAGCGAAGGCAGCGAGAATGTGCGCCGCTACTTCATGGAAAATGCGCTCTATTGGATTCGCGAATATCACCTCGACGGCCTGCGCCTCGATGCCATCCAGACCATTCAAGACGATTCGGAGCGCCACATCCTGGCCGAGATGCAGGATGAGGTGCAGTCCCTCGCCCGGCAGCTCGGCCGCACGGTGTGCGTGATTGCAGAAACCGATGAGAACGAAGCGCGTTTGGTACGTCCGCAGGCAAGCGGCGGCTACGGACTCGACGCGCAATGGAGCGACGATTTTCATCACTCCATGCACGCCGCGCTCACCGGCGAACGCAAGCGCTACTACCAGGATTTTGGCGATCTCAACCAAATTGTGCGCGCGCTGAATGAAGGTTTTGTCTTCCAGGGTGAATTTTTTAATTACTGGAACAAGTCCCGCGGAACTTCATCCGCCGGATTGCCTATGGAGTCCCACGTCATCTGCCTGCAGAACCACGATCAGGTGGGCAATCGCGCCCTGGGCGAGCGCTGGGGCCAACTGGTTCCCATCGGCCTGCGCAAAGTTGCCGCGGGGTTGATGCTGCTCGCGCCCCATACCCCGCTGCTCTTCATGGGCGAGGAATACGACGAGCCTGCTCCATTTCTTTATTTCACCAGCTACGGCGACCCTGCCCTGGCACGCGCCGTCAGCGAAGGGCGCAAGAAAGAATTCGAAGACTTTGCCGGGATGGATGTCCCCGATCCGCAAGATGAAACCACCTTTCGGCGATCGAAACTGCATTGGGACATGGCCAACGACGCCAATGAGATGCTGCGCTGGTATCGCGCCCTGATCGAGCTGCGCAAATGCTACGTCATATCGGCAGAGCGGACATGCAAAGCCGAGTTGCGCGGTGAGCACGCCATCCTGATGCAGGTTCCGGCGAAGGAGCCGAGAATCCAGGTGCTGGCCGAGTTCGTGCCCTCGCAGCGCCAATGGACGCCGGGAAAAAATTGGCGGCTGGCGCTGTGGAACGATGAGAAAGAGTGTGCCGTCACGGTGTATACGATAGCGTAGCTAGTAGTCGTGCACTAAAAGTGAATTCACCACGGAGGCACTGAGGCACGGAGAGAACACTGCAAGGCTGACGAAAATATTTGCTTGCAGGCTATTTCTTGGGTCCCGCTCCGCTGATCGCCGATAGCAAAGGGCCGAGCACTGTATCAAATATTCCCAGCGGTGTTTCTTCCAGAGTAAGAGCCTCACATTCGCGGTCAATTCTCTGGTACTCCTCGTGAAACTCTTTCTTGAAAGCCTGGTACGAGGCTTCATCCTGCCAGATGTCAATCACAATGTAACCCGCTGGCTGCGCCGGATCACGCAGCAAGACTGTACGTTCGTAGTGCGGGCTGCGCCGGAATAGCTGCGCCCATATGCCCTCGGGACCATAGTCGCGTTCGAACTGCTCGACCTTTTCCGGCTTCGCGCGAAACTGCCATAGAACGTAGATCATGTATGGCTTTCAGTCATGAGATTGACCTGTAGTAAGTCTCTGCATCTTGTTCCGCCAATTCGATTGGATGCCCTTCTGCCATATCTCTTCTAAATCGTTCAGCCAGCTTTGCGGGCAAGGTAATATCGAATCTGCCGATCAGATTAAATCCTTCATCATCCCAATTTAGATAAAAGCGTAAATACCAAGAATTATCATCCGGGGCAATGCCAATGAATACATTGTCATCTGTAGTCATGGCCTGTAGCAAATCTCTTGGCGACCGCACAATTTGAAAGAGGCTGTGAAACTCAATCTGCTCTTTGTAGAAATGGCAACCGTCGTGCTCCCACCAGTCGTGATACTTTTGCAACTTGATGTATGGTTGAACGCCCTGCAGAAAGCTTACGGTCTGACACAATGTTTTCGACAACACAGAGGCAGGCAGTTCTTCAGCGCTACGAAAATTAATTCCTGCCGGCTTTGAAAAGGTGGGCATTTACGATCTCTTGGTTATTTCCCCGTACATGTGGGCGTGCTGTCGCACCTTAATCTTCTCTTTGTTTTTCGAGTGCTATAAGAATCATCCTTTTCAATACCACACGTGTTTCGCCGCGAAAAAATATGTAAGCACCACATAAGTCCAGAAAAGTGAAAACAATACGTGCATCCAGGTATTAAATCTGTTCCCGCGCCATAGCATCGAATCATAGACAAAAAATTGGATGAATAGCCGGCAAAGCCAAAAGATTACTACAGCCACGAGCACCACCCGGCTGAGAGGCGCGGGCTGGAGCAAGGCATCCGTATAGAACAGAGTGACGCCACCCATTAACACCAGGCTCAGAGCGATAAAGAAACAATGCACCAGAAAGATCTGACGGTTCAGCAGCGACAGCTTAGCCAGGTCCGTTTTCCACTCGAATCGTTTATTGAAAGCTCCATGGGCGATGCCAAGCACCACCAGCAACGCGCCGACGATCTTCAGATTAATCTCAAGAATCATAGTCGTGGACCAGAACAAAAACACGCACAAAGGGGGTGATCTTCATCTCCTGCTGCACTCTGAGATTTGCGGAAACGGCAGCATACAACCATTCGCCTCGCAATTGGAAGTGAAGAAACCCGGGACCGAATGCCAGAAAGTTTGCCATATCACGCAAATGCTCAACCAGGACCACCGCGCCGCCTGCGGCCAATACGCGGGCCGCTTCCCGGAAGAACTCGACGCGTGCGCTGCGCCGGCGTAGTTCGTGGGCGGCGAAGATGAGAAACACGGCATCGCAGGATGAACCCGGCAGCGGCAAGTGTTTGAAATCTGCTTGAATTGCCGCCGGCCCCGCGGCCGAGATTTCTCGCGCCCTTGCGATGGAGGGCTCGGTCATTTCAACGGGATTGTAGATATCGAGAATCTGCCCATTGCTGCCAGGAAAGACAGACTGCAATAGCTCGCTGGTCTGGTCGAGGCCGGCATGAATGTTTACCCAATTGCGCAGCACTTGCGGAAGCAGGTCGCGCATCCAGCGAAAGTCATATAACTGCGATCGGTCATAGATGTAGTGCGATACCAGGAGCGAAACCGCGATCCAGGCGAGAGTCAGCAAGCTCGCTGCGGCCAGAAGAAGCGCGGGTTTGCCCGGGAGCAATACTGCAATTATGATTCCGGCCATGACGGCAAGCGCGGTGAGCGCGTAAAACCTGCGATTGTAACTAATGATCTCAAGCAGCCCCTCGTACTTGCCGCGCGTACTCCTCGTAGCTGGCATGGTTGTTGTCGTCATTGCGGCTTAATCACCGTTCTCACCCCGCGCTCCCAGCGATACGGCACATCCTGCAAGTGAAAGGCATTAGCCAATATGGGAATTGCCCGGCAAAACGGTTCGTGATTCAGAAAACTGCATGTGGTTACGTTCACCCGCACCGGCTGCGGGTTCCAGTTTTCGCGCACGCCTCGAATCATGATGATAGAGCCGGTTTGCTTTTCATAGTCGAAGGTATAGGGCAGCGGCCCGGCGAACTTTCTGGCGTCTTTTTCATTCTCAAACGGCGTGCCCGCAGGGAGTGACGCGGCCTGGGTGATATCGGCGCAGACCTCGAGATCAGCGAACGCATTCGGAGTTGTGATTTTCACCCGCAGCTCGCCAGAATTTTCCTGGAATGAAACCCGGCAATGCTGATAGGCATAATGGGTGAGCAGATTGCCTGAGATTACCATTAACTTCTTGTCGGTGTCGGAGCGCAGGATTCTCAGCCCTCGTATCGAATTCGAGCCGCGGTCGAGGCGCGTGAAAATACGGTAGCCCGAGAGAAAGAAATTTTGTCCCAGGAGTTTCGGCAGCAGCGCCGGCCGCAGGTTTTCGGTCTGCACCATGGCGATGGCCAGGAAGCCAAAATCCTTATAGGTATCAAGAACCAATCCCGGGGGCAGCAGCGGCCGCAGCAAATCTTGCGGAAAGGCATAGGTGAGCACTAATGAATGACGGAAAAACGCCTTCACCGGGAGTGGATGCCTCTTCAATACATGCAGCATGGCTTTAGATCCGTGTTCATGACTCGGTGCCACCGCAACATACATCTGTGATTTACAGCCCAGTCTAGCGCGGAAACATGTTGTTCAATTTTTTGTTTTAGTTTTTGAACGAAGGCGTTGGTACTTGACTGCGAACATGCCTTGCGAGTGAGTTTTATTCTCGATCAGCGAGAAGTCTCTTTGGGGAAATCCGCCCGGGAAAAGCGGGACGACAGAAGGAGCACCGCAGCGGTTCGAATGATTCAGCGGATGGCATACGAACTCCCAACATCAAGCATTAGGTTCTTGAGGACATTTATACTCTTCTTTGCTTTTCAGGAGCTCGAAATGAAGCTGCTTGTATTGACTATGATGCTGTGTATGATGGCCGCCGCGCAAACGAACCCAAAACATAAGAGCCGCAAAGCGCAACCGAAAGCGGGCGGCTCGCAAGGGGTCTCCTGCCGCAGCGATGATTTCATGCGCGAATCGCTGGCGCTTTCTCCGGTCAATGCCTCTCAGGCCGGATATCACAAGCACACCGATCCGCTTACGAAGCAGACAGTGGAACTCGACGCGCAACTCGATGACTTCAGTCCGACGGCGATCGAGCGCCAGCGGAAATTCTATTCTGCCTGGCAGGGCTGCAAGCGCACCCGTGTCTCCGTGCAGGATTCCGCTGACTGGCAACTCATTAACGACCAGATTGCGCTCAATCTGCTGGACCTGAATCAAATCCGCTCCTACCAGCACAACCCCACGGTTTACGTCGAACTGATCGGCAACGCTCTTTTCCTGCCGCTAACCCAGAATTACGCCGTCAAAGAAGTTCGTTTGGGCCACGTGCTCGCGCGTATGGAACAGATTCCGCGCCTCGTGCAGCAGGCCAAAGCCATGCTGGCAGACGCCGACCCAATCTACGTGAAAGTTGCGGTGGAAGAAAACGACGGCAATATTGACCTGATCCAGAGCGATATCAAGGAGCAGATCGGGGACAATGCCGAGCTCGGCGCGAAATATCAGAAGCTTGCCCCTGCGGCAATCAGCGCGCTGAAAGATTTTTCCCAGTGGCTGCAGCAGGATCTCGCCAGCCGTCCTAACCCGCACAGTTGGCGGCTGGGCAAAGAGTTCTACGATGCCAAATTCAAATATGTGATGGAGACCGACATCACTCCCGCGCAGGTGTTGGCCAGCGCCGAAAATGAAATGAAGAATGTGCGCGCCCAGATGCTCGAAATCGCGCTTCCACTGCACGCGCAAATGTATCCTGGCAGCGGCGATTACGCCGATCTGCCGGCCCGCGAGCGCGAGAACAAGATCATCAGCGAGGTGCTGGCCAAAATTGCCGATGACCACGTGCAACCCGGCCAGCTCATCGACCACGTGAAGCAGGATCTTGACGGGATTATCCAGTTTATCCGCGAGAAGAAGATTGTCGGGCTCAGCGACCGCGAGAACCTTAAAGTGATTCCCACCCCGGTCTTTCTGCGCGGCGTGTATTCGGTTGCCGGGTTCCACCAGGCGCCGCCGCTTGAGCCCGAGGCCGAGGCCGAGTACTGGGTCACGCCCATCGATCCCAAGACGCCGCAGGATAAAGTGGAATCGAAGCTGCGCGAGTACAACAACTGGGTGCTGAAGTGGCTCAGCATCCACGAGGCTCTGCCGGGACACTATATCCAGTTTGAGCACGCCAACAGCGTGGAGCCAAAAGAGCGCCGCCTGCTGCGTTCCGTTTTGGGAAACGGCGCTTATATTGAAGGCTGGGCGGAGTATGTAGCCCAGGTCATGATGGAGGAAGGCTTTCTCAACCGCGACCCGCGTTTTGTGCTGAGCATGAAGAAAATAAGGCTGCGCGTGCTGGCCAATGCCATTCTCGACATCCGCATGCACACGATGAATATGACCGATGACGAGGCGCTCGACCTGATGATGAACTCCGCTTTCCAAACCCGCTCCGAAGCCGAGGGCAAGCTGCAACGGGCCAAACTGACATCAACCCAGTTGCCGACGTATTACGTCGGCATCAACGAGTGGTGGGAGCTGCGACACAAATACGAAGCCGCCAAAGGCAAGGACTTCAATCTGATGGAATTTCATAACGCGGCTTTGGACCAGGGGCCGTTACCAGTGCCGCTGCTGGGGAAGATTTTGCTGAAATCGGCGAACTGACAGTAGCACGTTTAAGGATGAATCCAAGCCAGTTGATGACTTTTCCAAATGTGCGCAAATTTGATTATGCTGTTTTGATACTGGCAAATCCCGCTGCCAAACTAAGCAAGCCCACCCCGAGGTGAATGAAATTGTAGTGCATGTTCAATCCCATTCGCATTGGACCGAGGTCTTGCAGGCCGGCGAAGCCTGCGACAGCGATCGTGAGATAGATTGCTCCGAAGATCAGGCCGAACAGACGGACTCCATTGGCACTCTTTCCCAGTCCAGCCACAAGAGCGATCAGACCACTCACCAGATGGAATACGTTGTGCGCGGGAGGGAATGTGAGGTTGAACATTTCGTAGCGAAAGAAGCCCGCCACGCCTACCACGAACAAGATAGCTCCGCTCAACACTACATAGGTCTTCGCCAATGCGGGTCCCATCTCGGCCTGGCTCCCTTTTGAGCAAACGTGAGATTGAATTTTCAGGAGCTTACGCCTGGGAATAATGCGAGGTCAAGAGCAAGATTTGTGCTTCTTGTTTTGCCGGCACTATCATGAGTATGCGCTCGCATGCCCTGCAAGTAATTTTTCGGGCAACCCGCACCGTTGCGCTTTGATTGCCAGGGAGGATAAGAACTCAATATGCTTACACGTTTTCAGCGGCTGCTGCTGGTCTTTGTTCTTTTCTCTTTCAGTGTCGGCTGTGACCAGGTAACTAAGGTTTTCGCCAAAGATCACTTGTCAGCCTCGCCCGCGCAATATTTTGGCGGCTTTTTTCGTTTGCAATATACCGAAAACAGCGGAGGGTTTCTAAGTTTTGGATCAACATTTTCCACGGGCTTCCGCTTCTGGGCCTTCATCATATTCACGAGTATTGCATTGGCAGCGATGTCGTTGTTCCTCGCCAGCGCTCGCAAACTGCATTGGGTTTATGTTGTCGCGCTTTCATTTGTCATCGCCGGCGGGATTGGCAATCTCATGGACCGCATCTGCAATCATGGCGCTGTGGTGGATTTTATGAATGTAGGGGTGGGCAGCCTTCGAACCGGCATCTTCAACGTCGCAGATGTGACCATTCTGGCGGGAGCAGGCCTGCTGCTCTTGCGAGCCTTTCAGTCACAGAAGCCGCAAAGCGGCTCGACAGGCTGACTTTCAACCAGACGTAAATACCTCAATTCCTCACACCAGGAATCTTCAGCCTGATGCGGTAGATGCTGGTGCTGGCAGTGATGTAGAGCGTTCTGGCGTCTTTGTCGCCCCAGGCTACGTTGGCTACACGCTCCGGCACTTTGATGGTTCCGAGGTGTTTCCCATCCGGGGAAATGATCCAGACGCCGCCAGGGCCAGAGCCGTACAGGTTTCCTTTTTTATCTACCCGGATGCCGTCGGGTCCGCCAATGGCTTTGGGATCGGTTGTCTTGTCGGCAAAGGGGTCGAGAAAGAGCGCTCCTTCGGTGACTGATCCGTCGGGCTGCACGCGATAGCGCAGCCAGACTTTCTTATCCGATTCGGCGATGTATAAATATTTTTCGTCCGGAGAAAACGCAATGCCGTTGGGCCGGGCGAGATCGCTGATAATAAGCTGCAGCTTATCGCGATCCGGGGGCGCGCCTGGCTTCTGCTGCAGCGCATTCGGAATGCGATACACGCCATTGATCTTGAGCTCTTTTGCCGGGTCGGTGTCATCATGGGAAGGCAGACCGTAAGGCGGATCGGTGAAGTACAGCGAGCCATCGGACTTGTACACAAGATCGTTGGGGCTGCTCAGCTTTTTACCCTGATAGGAATCCGCCAGCACCGTGACTTGCGCCTTGAGATCGAGCGACTCCAGCCGCCAGACGGTGCGTCCGGCATGCCCTGCGACCGTTAACCTTCCCTTGGCATCGAGGGTCATGCCATTGGAACCGGGCTCCGGCCCTTTGTAGGGTTCTGTTCCTCGATATCCGCTGGGATGCATGAAGACCGTTGCCGGCTGACCGGGAACTAACTTGACGATGTTATTCGCCGGAATTTCCGCGAACATCAGGCTGCCTTCGCGCGTCCAGGCTGGACCCTCGGTCCACTTGTCAAAGCCGGTAGCTACGCGCTCAAGCGTTGCTTTCGCGGGTACGATCTGATCGAGAGCCGGGTCAAGTTTCTGGATTTCCTGCGAGATTCCCGAAATGGCAGCGGTCATAAGCGTCAATCCTATGAACGAGCGTAACAGTCGAGTTTTCATGCGCGCCATTGTACCTTAAAGCATTTCACGGCTTTTGCGGGTCGCTTGCTTATCCATAGTAGTGAAAACCTTGCCAGAAATCGGGCCAGCTCTGGCGCAGGCCGCGGCAGACGTAGATGTCAGGATGATCGCGCGTCTCTTCATTCTCAACGCCGTAGCGGTTCCAGGTATGGCCCGCGAGCTGGCACGCTGAAAAGTTACGTTCCAGGAAGGATCGCGATATCCCGACCACGATCAGCGTCTCAGGCGCAGGATTGCCGTAGCCGCGCTGCCAAAAAGAATTGACCCCGCTGATTGCCTGGGGCAATCCTAAGCGCGGGCCATACAGGTTGATGGCTCCCGCCTCGCCGTAATTGCCTGCCAGAATTCCCAGGCGTGTTCGATCTGCGGCGGGAAGCGAATCGCGGATACGCGCCACCGTCACCACCAGATCGGGCCAGCCAATCTCTTCCGGCAAATCTCCGTTGGCTTTGATCGCAGCCTCCCACCATCGGGAGCCGACCGGGGCAAGCGGCAGGAACACCGCCGCGATGACTACGATATTGACTGCCAATGCAGCCCACGCCAGTATGCGCACCACAACCGCCCTGGGTGGGCGCAGCGATGCCACCCATTGCTCGCTCCACACGCTGCCGCCGGCATAGAGCATAGGGTATGCCGCTGCCAGATAGTAACCGCGGCCGTTGGCAATCACAAACAGCAGCAGCGGAACCACATACATCCAACCGAGCATGCGAAAGCGCTTGCCTTGCGGTGAAAACAGGTAGAAATACAAGCCGGTCAACCAAAGTGGGGCGGCGAGCAATGTGATTTTCAACTGGTCGGGAAGAAAATCTTTGGTGCGGCCGATGCGAACGTCGCGCGCGTGGATATTCTTCAAAAAATCCAACGAGATGAAATGATGCTGCACCTGCCAGATAAAGTTCGGCCAAAAAATCAGCAGCGATGCGGCCACGCCAAGCCATAGCCACTTGCTCTTCAAGTATCGGCGTGCATCGGTGAGCAGCACCCCGGCAACGATGCCGAGCGCAAAGAAGCCCATCGTGTACTTGGTCATCATGCCCAGGCCGATTGCGCTCCCAATGGCAATCCACCAGCGATGATCATCGTTCTTCAACAGGCGAACTACAAAATAAGCAGCCAGCACCCAGTACAAATAATCGAACGATACGTACTGCATGAGCGCACCGCCGGCCAGACAGAACGGAACGGCCGCGGTGGCCGCTAAGAGCTGTGCCCATCGTCCTCCGCCCAGTTCGCGCGCCATCAGGCCGGTCAGTACGACGGCCACAGCCTGGGCCACGGCGGCGAAGAAACGGAAGCCAACCAGGGTGGTACCGAATAGGGTGAGTGACAGACGCCCAAAGAATGGAGTGAGCGGAGGATACGCCACGTATCCCCATGCCAGATGACGCGCATCGTCAAGCGTGGCCAACTCGTCGCGATGGAACCCGTAACGGCTGCCGGTGAGCACATGCACAATGACCGTGACCGTGGCCAGCATTATTAGAAATGCTAGATCGTCAGACGCGTCGAATTTCCGCAATGCCGCGGACTCTGCATGATCGGAATCTGCGACACTGCTTGGGGTGATTTGTGGCTGCATCGGGACATATTACCTCAGGTGATGTTATGTGAGGCGAATGTCCAACAACGCCACCCAGTACTGAATGGACTGCAACGTGAAGCCGCAGAGTATTAATCCTATTCCAAAGACGCCGAGGCGGCGCTCCGGCAGGTTATCGGCATAGTATTCAATAAAAGGGTTAACGGTAATGCCGATGCCGGTGACCAGGCCCGTAACCAGGCCCACCCGGAGGGCAAATGCCCAGGGATGTTCGATATGCCGGACGAGGGCGCTGCAAACGAGCGCGGCGGCAATGTAACCCATGGTGCGGACGAGAGTCCCGCGAAACTGGCGGCGCGTGATTCGTGGCCGGCGTGCCGCCTCGTAATCTGTGGCAGGTCGCATGCCGCGGGAATAGGCGAATACTTGTCCGGCGGTGATAAGAATGCCAAATGCGATTGCAAACCGCAGGCCCAGGATTCTGTAAAGTCCCAGGCTGAATCCAAAGGCGCGTATGGCGCTGAATAACGCTTCCCAGGGAAGCGAATAATGGTCCTCACCGCGGGAGGCTCGGCTGAATTCAATGGCCAAGGTGATGCCGGTGGCAATGCCGGAGGCCACTCCAAAGAAAAATCCCAGGCCAATGCCATAGCCGACTCCAAAGATGACGGAATACGTGACCGCCCTGGTCAGCAGCCGCAGAGGACCATGCTGGCCGCCTAACAAGTCGTATGCAAGATATAGACTCCCCAGCACGTCAAGCGTGGTGCCCGCAATGCTGATAGCGGCAAGCGTATGGTGGTCCATGGAGTGATTGTAAAAGAGAGAAGTTACGACAGTGGTTAGCAGCGCTCATACTTCCAATTGCGCGACTTCCCCTGCGCCAGCCACTCAACGGAAGTCTGCAGCCGGCGCTTCCGCGTTTCATCGGTCTTGGCCTCGGTGAGCCATTCAACATAGTCCTTCCGCTTGCTGTAGGAAAACGCATCGAAGTTAGCGAGCGCCTTCTTGTTCTTTTTTAAAGCCGTCGTGAAATAGGCTGGAACAGCCAACTCCTTCTTCTCTCCGCGCGGCTTTGACCTGGTCGGTGACTTTACGCCTTCATCATTCAGTTGTTTGGCCTTCCTGATGTAGGCTAGCAGTACGCGTCTTTGCGGCAGGTCTTTCATGGAAGTGATCCGTCCGAATTGGCCCATGGCATTAGCGTTGTTCTCTTCTCCTGGAATAATCAGGCTGCCCTTCCAGAATCCGAACGCGCAATGCTGCTTAAACGCAGCCATGCCACACAACATACCTTTGTACATGAACGCAGGGAAGCGCCACTTTAAGGCTTCTTCAACCTCTGGGCAGCCTTCGTGAACAATTTCGCGCAGCTCGCGAAGAATAGGTTGGGCAAACTCTGCCGACTTGGCGATATAGGCATCTACGTGCTTGTCTTTCTTTCCCATAGCAGCTCCTATAGTTTGGCACATTGGCTCATGAGGCGCTTGTCTGGAAGCTCCCTTTCATGAACAACCTGAATATTATTGTTGTTGCCGTTTCGAACGGTAAAGCAACCGCCTCCAGCGGATCACGAATGCGGGCTTGAATTCCACATCTCCTGTCTGATCTTCCACTCACCGTCTTTCTCTTTATGAAGCACCAACAATATTTTGCCGTGAATTTCGATGGGCGCCTTGCCTTCCGGCGGCTGGACAACCTGGGTTGTGTTCCCCCACTCCGACGCCCATTCTCCATAGACCTGAACATCGTGAAAATCGTCTTCTTGGCGGGTGACACGGTACCCTGGCATTTTGGCTGTGACTTCGTCAAGCCATTTGGCGATGTTTGATTTTCCCGTTATGGGTGCCATCTCGGGCAGCAGAGTAGTCCCATCTTCTGCCCACAGGGAGATAACAGCAGCGTTATCCATCTTCAGGATAGCTGTCTTGAACTTCTGGTTGAATGCTTCAATCTCTTTTTGCGCTTGGTCCTGAGCAGCTAGAGCGCCGATGAGAATGAATGGAACGAGAACTGCGATGGAGAGTGAACGCGTTACAAGCGCGAGCCGGGGTTTACGAATGACGTGCTTTGTTTCCATAATGCGAGTATTGTCGTCGTTGGCGGAAAACCAGGCAAGCTCAAGGACGAAGAGAACTCGACAAAACCCCTTTGCAGGAGATAGCACCCAGGTTCTATAATCAACCCAGGCTCTGGTTCTCTGAGAACTGGCAACTAAGAACCGGGAGCTGTTTTCAGACGGTATCCGCTATGCGGAACTGCACTGGAGGTAATATGAGCTTCACTTCGCACGAACCACAGGACAGCCCACGTCCTAAAGTTACAGTCCATTCCATACAACAGAAAAAAGGCAGACAGCGGATCACCTGCATGACTGCCTACGACTATCCCACATCCCGGCTGGTGGATGAGGCCGGCATCGATATGCTCCTGGTCGGCGATTCTCTCAGCATGGTGGTGCTGGGACAGGAAAACACGCTGGCCATCACGGTAGATGAGATGCTGCACCACACGCGCGCCGTGCGCCGCGCGGTCCGCAGCGCGCTGGTGATTGCCGATATGCCGTATGGCTCCTATCAATTGGGCGCCGAAGATGCGCTGCGCAACGCCTCCCGCTTTATCAAAGAGGCAGGCGCCGAGGCCGTCAAGATTGAAGGCGGAGAAAAGCGCGTGGGATTAATTACCCGCCTGCGCGACGCCGAGGTCCCGGTCATGGGTCACATCGGCCTGACTCCGCAATCGCTGCACCTTATGGGCGGCTATAGAGTGCAGGGCAAGACACTGGCAGACATCGAGCAACTTATGCGCGATGCCGTGGCGATCGAGCGCGCCGGCGCGTTTTGCATCGTTCTGGAAGGCATGCCGCGCGAGGTGGCAGCCATGATTACCGCTGAGGTGCACGTGCCAACCATTGGCATTGGAGCCGGCCCGGAGTGCGACGGCCAGGTGCTGGTGTTGCACGACATGCTGAACCTGACGTTTGCGCCGCCTGCCAAGTTTGTGCGGCAATATGCCGACGTTGCGGGAACGATCCGCCGCGCACTTGAGAATTACAAAGTTGACGTTGAATCGGGGGCATTTCCGGGGGACGAAGAGTCCTATCATCTTCCCGCCGAGACGCGGTTGGCGCTGGAGGGCATCACAGAACGCAAACGCGCATTGCGAAAGTGAAAATCGTTCATTCCATCGAAGAGATGCGCTCGCGCTGCCGTGCCGCCAAAACCGATGAGCAGCGGCTGGGCTTTGTGCCCACTATGGGTGCCCTGCATGCAGGCCATCTTGCGCTGGTGCGTGCCGCCCGGGCACAGTGCAAAACAGTTGCAGTTTCCATTTTTGTAAATCCCACCCAGTTTGGCCCGAACGAAGATTTTGCCAAGTATCCGCGCACCCTGGAGCGCGACCAGAAGCTGCTGGAAGCCGAGGGCGTTTCGCTGTTGTTTGTCCCAACCGTCGATGAGATGTATCCGCCCGGTGCAAGCACTTTTGTGACCGTAGAGGGGCTCAGCGATAAGCTGTGCGGGCGTACACGCCTGGGGCACTTTCGCGGAGTGGCCACAGTAGTCTCTAAACTCTTTCACATTATCGAGCCCGATATTGCTTATTTCGGGCAAAAAGATGCCGCCCAGGCTGCCATCCTCCGCAAGATGGTGCGCGACCTGGCCTTCAACATTGAGATCGTAGTCGTGCCTACGGTTCGCGAAGCGGATGGCTTGGCCATGAGTTCACGCAATGCTTATTTGAACGCCATCGAGCGCAAGCAGGCGCTGGTTTTGTATCGCGCGCTTTGTCGCGTGCAGACCCTGGCCGACCGAGGCGAGCGCGACGCCGGCAAGCTGGCGGAAGCAGCCAAGGAGGTGCTTCGCGATGAGCCCGCGGTGCGCCTGGATTATATAGAGATCGTTGATCAGCAGACCCTCGATCCGGTTGCCGATATTTCCAAAGGCGCTCTGGTTGCGGTAGCGGCATTTGTGGGAAGCGCCCGCTTGATCGATAACATCGTGCTGTAGGTATTGGGATTGCGTTCAATTTCTTAACCGCGTCATAAAGTTCGCTGCTGGCCTATATCCTGCTATCCTGAATATTAAAATTGAAGATGTTTCTGCTTCTCGGTTGAGCGAACAGTAGAAACCCATTTCTCCATGAATCCTCGCAAGACTAAGGCAAGAAAACCCCATGAACTGACCGCGTTGGCCGTCAAGGGATGCCTGGTCGCAAAAGACGCTGCCTACAACATCGGCGACCTGATTAAGAACCGGTCGGCAATGGCGGCGCTGGCGGTCAAAGACTGCGAAAAAGAGCTGGATCAGATCGAAAGACAGATCGATGAGAGGCTGCCCCAGGCCATCACGCAGGTCTCAGAAGACAAGGCGCGCGAGCTCCTGGCCTGTCTCAAATTCATCACTGACCTGGAACGCATCGGAGACCTCATCTACTACGTAGCACAGCGCGTCCAGATGTTGCATAATCTCGCGCGGGAAGATACCAAACACATGGCCGATATGGCCATAGTCCTGCAGAAAATGCTGGAAAAAGTGCATGACGGTTTTATGACGCGAGACCTGGGGCTGGCCAGCGAGGTGCTCAGCATGGATAGCAAGCTCGACCAACTGCGCCATTCCCTGTTTCAACGTCATCTGGAACGGCAACGCAACGGCGCGGACGTAGTAAGCATTCTCTTCATCGCACAGGCGCTGGAGCGGGCCGGCGACCACACCAAGAATCTGGCGGAAGAGCTCTTTAACCTGATCGAAGGCCATAGCCTGCGGCACCAGCCCAAAAGACCGCGAACCCAGAGCTGAAAGTTGCTAGAACTCCGGCGGTCGAACTACTTCAATCTGATTTAGCCTTTGATCTTTTTCATTCCTGAAACGAAGGGATTTTCTGCGATGTAGTAGCGCAAGGGAAGCGCCGCCGATTTTGTGATACCGACGCGCGGGGTGATAACGATTTTTTTTACTCTGTATCCGTCATCGGCGATCCACAGGCCCGAGTCGGGCGATGTCATATCCCGATTGTTGTCGCGATCGCGGGTAATCTCGAGCGCCTGGCACAGGCGCGCCGGGCCGCTGGTCAGCAGGCGCAAGGTCGCCGGCTCTCTAGAAGTAGCTAATGTTAGTCCGCGGGCTTTGGCCATTGCTGAAAATCCAGCCAGTGGTTCCAGGGCGCGAAAGAGAATGCATCCAGCCTGTCCTTCGGGCATGCAAGAGATGTTCAGGCAATAGTGCAGGCCATAAGTCAGGTAGACATAGGCCCGTCCGGGGGGGCCGAATATGACGCTGTTGCGCTGGGTAAGGCCGGCGGCGGCATGGGCGGCAGCGTCATCAGCGCCCAGGTAAACCTCTACTTCGACAATGCGGCCCACGCGCAGCCCACGGCCTTTTTTCCGTAAAAGCATCTTTCCCAATAGTTTAGGTGCAATTTCTCTAGGGTCAGGTATGTAAAATTGGGCTGGGAGAGGGCTCAGACCAGCCAAATCTAACAATTTATTGGCATAGTTTGGTATATTGCGTGCTGAATTAGAAGCAGAGTTCCGCATTTTAAAGGTTATAAGTTAGGGGCTATCAATTCCCGGTTCTGATAGCAGTGTAGCCAAGTATTTCTGATACTGAGAGGAGCATTCTATGAGAGCAAATCGTATTGTACTGGTGTTAACGGTGGTGCTGGCGCTGGCCGCTGTGGCCATGGCGGAGACTATTCCTGCCGGAACCTATATTACCGTGCGCACCTATAGCACGCTGAAATCCGGGACAAACCATAGCGGCCAAACCTGGTCAGGATCGTTGGTCAATGACCTGGTCGTAAACGGAAACCAAACTGTGGGTCATGCCGGCGACCCGGTAAAGGGCATCATATCGTACGCCAAAGACAGCGGACGCATCCACGCGCCTGGACTGCTGACTCTGCGTGTGACCTCGGTGAACGGCATTCCGGTTAGCAGCAGTTCGCGCTCATTCAAAGGAAAAAGCCATACCACCAGCAACGCTACCAAGATCGGCGGCGGCGCGGGGCTGGGCGCGCTGATTGGCGGCCTGGCGGGCGGCGGTAAAGGCGCCCTGATCGGCGCCGGAGCCGGAGCTGCAGCAGGTACCGGTCTCGCCCTGGCCACGGGCAAAATGCAGGCTACGATTCCAGCCGAGACTGTAATCAGTTTCAGGGTCCACAGCACCCAATAATCACAGCACCATTGCAAACGAAATGATGAGCGGTAACACCTGTTACCGCTTTTTTATAGTTGCCGGGCTGCCCATAAACCCCCGAAAACTGATAGGGATTCCTCGTCACTTCGTTCCTCGGAATGACAATCAAGGTGCAAAATCCGCCATGTTATAAAATTCCGTGCAAACATTCATGCGTGCTGTGATCCAACGCGTGGGCCGCGCCAGCGTCAGTGTAGAAGGCAAAATCGTGGGCCAAATTGGCCCCGGATTGTTGGTGTTGCTGGGCATTTCCCGCACCGATAGCGAAGCCGCAGCCGATTATCTAGCCGAGAAAATAACTGGGTTGCGTGTTTTTGAGGATGCCGCCGGCAAGATGAACCTCTCCATCGCCGATGTGAAGGGAGCGGTGCTGCTGGTTTCGCAATTTACCCTGTATGGGGATGTCCGGCGTGGTAAGCGGCCGTCTTTTGACGCAGCCGCGCCACCGGAGCAGGCGCGCATGCTCTACGAATACTTGGTCGAGCGCCTGCGCGACCTGGGCATCCCCTGCCAGACCGGCGTCTTTCAGGCCATGATGCAGGTTGAGCTGGTGAATGATGGCCCAGTGACGATTTTGCTGGATTCAGAGAAGGGATTTTGATTTGCGTCTGCCCGCGCAGGTGCAGCCCTTGCCCTTCTTCGTGCCCTTTGTCCACCTTCGTGCCTTTATCCACCTTCGTGCCCTTGTGGTTTGACTTTTGCTTTTCTCCGCGCCTCAGCGCCTCCGCGGTAAAGTTTCTGATATTATCGAGCTTCCCCTTTTGTTCGACCGTCTTTTCCCTTATAAGAAAAAGGTAAACATTAATGTCGATTGAGTGACATTTTTCACGAAAAAACGGTTAAAATACTTGAAATCCTGGTATTTTTAGATAACCAGATAGTAATCTTCAGAATTTAGCTGTCTCTTCCGTGAGACCTTTCCTCTGGCCAATAGGAGTCGTTTGGTTGTGTCTGCCGTACTGCCGTTAAAAGAAAGCTCGCGTGAGCTGATCGTGGAAGTAGCTCGCGCTCTTGAGCCCTATTTCCCCGACATTACCGCGGCGTGGCGCGAAAAAATTACCGAAGAGTTTCATTTTGAAGCGCGCGCTCTGGCAGCGCTGGAGCGCACCAAGATCGCGACCGCATGTTCTTATCTGTGTCACGGAGATTTGCAGGGTTTTATTGAGAACCTGGTTTACACCGGCACGCGTCTGGCGAAACTGAAGGTTGATACTCGCCTGGTTGCGTTCTCGCTCGATATCTACCAATCGAAGTGTGAGCCTTATCTGGGCAGTTTGTTTGGCGAGCGCCGCGCAGAAGCCATTGCCGCCCTGGAGACGCTGAATTCAGCGACATTTGTAACCGTGAGCGGCGCTTATTTTGACACTAAAAGCAACGAATCAACCGCGCTGCTTTCGATACTCGATGCCGAACTGGCTGCTCCTACTGTGACCATCCTGCTGGAGCGCGTGCTACGCATTTCAACCACCATATTTAATGCGCGTATGGGCGTGGTTCTGCTGCGTGAAGCTGAGTCTGACCTGTTGCATGTGAAGGCTTCGGTAGGACTCGAAGGCGAAATTCAGGAAGATGTAGAAATACAACCGGGCGAGGGGTTTTCCGGCGCCATTGCTCAAAGTGGAGAGCCTGCCATTTCGCTCGATGCCGGGCATGACGATCCCAATCTGAACCCGGCCTGGCGCAACAAAGCAAAAACATTGTGGGGCATGCCGCTCAAGAAAACCGATGGCAGCGTGATTGGCGTCATCCTGCTGGGCTTTGATCGTCCTTATGAATGGCTGCCTACCGAGCGCGAACTGATGCGCGCCATCGCTGACCGCTCCGCTCTTGCCATTGATCGCGCCCATATTGCCGAAACGCTGCGCGAGCGCGAAGCCCGCATTGCCGAACTCAGCGGGCACCTGCTGCGCGCGCAGGAAGAAGAGCGCAAGCGCATCAGCCGCGAGCTGCACGATGAGACCGGGCAGGCGTTGATGGTGATCCGGCTCTATCTGGGCATGCTGGAGCAGGCTGTGCCGCAGCGCGCTCCGCGCACCAAGATTCGTGAGACTGTAGCGGTGGTAGACCGCACCATTGACGGCATCCGCCGCATTATCGGCAAGCTTTCCCCCCTGGTTCTGCAGGAGCTGGGATTGGTGGCTGCTATCCGTAAAGAGGCCAAGGACCTGTTCCGCAATACCGGGGTCAAGGCGCGAGTCAACGTGGCCGACAATGTAGGCCGGCTGGATTCCGAGACGGAAACCGCCCTGTATCGCATCGTTCAAGAGGCCCTGCATAACGTGGTGAAACACGCCCAGGCCCATTCGGTGAATATCCAGCTCATCCGGGAGAACGATATGGTGAGGCTTTCGGTGGAGGATGACGGGGTGGGAATGGTCACCAAATCCAGCAACTCGCGTGGCCACTCATTCGGCCTTGCTGGAATCAAAGAAAGGGTGAAGTCCATGAAAGGGGTGGTGCGGGTGCAATCGGCCAAAGGAAAAGGGACACGGCTCGAAGTCAGCGTGCCATCGTTGCAGTCGGAGATTGAAACGTCGGCCTTGTCGGCTTCCGCTGTGGGCTCACACGTGCACTAAATCGGTTTGCAATTGACTGAGGTTATATCGAATGCCAAAAATTAAATGCTTGCTTGTTGATGACCATACACTGTTTCGCCAGGGCGTGCGCCGGCTGCTGGAGAGCGAGTCGGATTTCGAAGTGATAGGCGAATCTCCCAATGCGGGCGACGCTGTAGAGAAAGCCCGCGACTTGCGTCCTGATATTGTGCTGATGGATATTGGCATGGCCGGACTCTCTTCCTTTGAGGCCGCGCGGCATATCAAGAAGAATCGTCCTGAGACCAAGGTCCTGTTTCTCACCATGTACGAGGATGAAGATTATCTGGTGCAATGCCTGGAAGTAGGAGCTTCCGGTTACGTGCTCAAAGACACGCCCGCGCCGCAACTGGTGACCGCGGTACGCGATGTCTATAAAGGCGGCAAGTATCTAAGCTCGCAGGTGCTGGGCAAATTGGTGGAAGACTTCCGCTCGCGCGTGCGCGACCAGAAGATGCGGCCTCGCATTTCTACTTTGACCGCCCGCGAACGCGAGATCCTGAAGCTTCTGGCGGAAGGCAATTCGGTCAAAGAAATCGCCGTAATGCTGGGACTGAGCGTAAAAACGGTGGAAGCCCACAAGTTTAACCTGATGCGCAAGCTCGATATTCACAATAAAGCGCAACTGGTGACCTACGCCATCCAGAAAAAAATCATCAAGATTCCGGTCAACCAATAGCTTGTTTTTCAGGTTAGAACCAACGGGCGCAATTTCCTTGACTTTTCTTTGCTCAACATTCTGCGGGCCGGTCCAGCAAAGAAATCTTTCTTTCTGCAACCCGAGTATCTGGAAACGATACTAATCATAGGGTCTTAAGATATGAAAAAGAAGAGGCGCATTCTCTTCGTGGACGATGAAGTCAGCCTCCGCCTGACATTGCCGGCAGTCTTAGAGCGGCATGGTTTCCAGGTGGACGCCGCCGCCACGGTAAAAGATGCGCTGGCGGCAATGCAGAAACATCGCTTCGATGTCTTGATTTCCGACCTGAATATTGGCGAACCAGGCGATGGATTTACCGTCGTGAGCGCCATGCGGCGCATTCAACCCCAAGCCGTAACCCTGATTATTACCGGCTATCCGGCGTTTGAAACCGCGCTGCAAGCCATTCGCTCCCAGGTTGACGATTATGTGGTGAAACCAGCCGACGTGGCCAAGCTGGTAGATAGAATTGAAGAAAAATTGCATCAGCGGAACCCGCGCCACATGGTGCAGCCCAAACCGGTGGTTGCGATCCTGGAAGAGAATTCGCAGAAAATCGTAGCCGACTGGCTGGCGGCGGTTGTGAAGGTGCCCGAAATTGCCTCGATCAAACTTTCGCCTGAGCAACGAACAGACCACCTGCCGGGCATCCTTCAGGCCATCATGCACCTGCTGCATTCCGGGCGCGATGGAAGCCCCGCTCTGAGCACACAGGCCGCGCAGCATGGCATTGCCCGGCGACAGCAAGGTTACACCATCCCCATGATTCTGCAGGAAACCCACGTGCTGCACGGCGTTATTTCCCAGACCTTGCAGCAAAACCTGCTGGCCATTGAGGTGAGTTCTCTTATTACCGATCTGATCAAAGTTACGAGCGTGTTGCACGATCAGCTTCGCGAATCGGTGAGCGCATATCTGAGCCGGGATGTGACCCGCCCGGGACGCACTGCCAGAAAATCAAAAAACTCCAAAAAAGCGGCCTAAGGAAGGAAGAAAGAAGTATGAAGTCCGAAGGAAGAAGGGTCCTCTAAGTAGAAGAGGGCCTATTACTTACTTCTTCCTTCTGACTTCATACTTCTTCCTTCCCAAGCGCCATCTCGGCCAGGGTTTTCAAATCGGGAACCTCCAAATCGGGGATGATACTGGCAGTCTTGGTCGCTCCCGGACCTTTCTTTTCTGCGCGGCGATTCACCCAGACATTGGCCCATCCCAGCTCCCGGGTCGGAACGATATCGTGATACAGGCTCTGGGCGACGTGAAGGATTTTTTCTTTGGGCAGTCCAATCTTTTCCGCGGCCTTCTGAAAATTGTTGCGCGAAGGTTTATAGCTCTTCACCTGTTGCGCCGTAATGATCCAATCAAAGGAAACCTGTAATCTGGCCGCCGTGCGGGTGAAGAGATCGTCATCGGTATTGGAGATAATGCCTAGCCGGTATTTTTGTTTGAGGCGGCCGAGAGCGGCAACAGTATCGGGGAAAGGAGGCCAATTGGGCAGCGATTCCGGCAGGCTGTTGATTTGCTCCAGCGAAGGACGAAAGTTTAAACGGTCTCCGAAAGCTACAACCACGCCCCGCAACACGTCGCGGTAAGGTCTGTAGCTGCGCCTCTCTTCGGCAGCTTCCAGTTCTCCATAGAGTTCGAGCAGCTCACCGTCGTTGGCGGTAATATCATGCGCTTCGATGACAGGCCGAAGGGCGGCAAGAATGCCGGTCTCCCAATCAATGAGTGTTCCGTAGCAATCAAAGGTCAGGCATTCAAACGAGTTCCAGTCCATGATGGTCTTCCAGACAGTATTAGAGCATGTTTCATAAATAGTTTTGAAAGGTCAGTTCAGGGAAAGGCTTTCGGAGAAAAGAAGGTGCTGAGATGCAGGGAAAAATCACTCCGGCGTTTAGCGGCACGAATGAAAATAGCCCACCGCTTTTACCTGGATTATTCATGAGTATCGCGATCACGGCGATCAAAAGGTCACCAGCGCCAGAAGCGCGGCATGAGTTACCCCGCCGCGGCAGCGGTGGTGGATAAGCAAAAAAACGACGCTGTGTTTGACAATCAAGCTGAAGGGGTGTGACCGGGTTCGAGGCAAAAAATAAAGCCCGGAAAATCTCCGGGCTTTATGCGAAAAAATTTGCGGAATCTACATCTTAACTTCCACGGGTTTCAGCAGGCGGAAGGTCACCGCTTGCTCCGCTCCCAGGACAATGTCTTTGTTGTCGGTAAAGGCCGTGCCCGCTGTGCCGGCTGCCGCTCCAGCCCCGGCGCCGATGAGCGCCCCTTTGCCGCCGCCGGCCAGGCCGCCAATCAGCGCGCCTAACCCTGCGCCGCCGCCAATGAGGGTCGCCGTGCGTTTGCCTTTGCCCTTCATGTAGCGGGAGTCGGCGCTGGTTTCGACGTTATAGTTGTTTTTATTGACCGTGACCGAATTCAGCACGATCTTCAGCAGCGCAGCGCCTTTAAAGCGGCCGCGCGCTTTGGCATCGACCACCGTGCCGGAAGCAGTCGCTCCCTGGGGAATGACAACCTTATCTCCCACCGAAACGGGTTGCGCGACCGTAGCGGTAAAGGTGTCGCCGGAATGGTTGGTCTTGCTGCTGATTGCCTGGTCGAGCCTCACCACAATCGAAGTGCCTTCTGGAACGGTCACAGATGAGGAACGGCTGAATAGACCTCCGGAACTCTTGGCTGTGTCTGTGGTGCTGGTATCGCTGGAATCGGAACTGGAGCTATCTGCGGGTGGCTTGCTGCACCCCACAATGATGCCCAGCACCGCCATGAGCAGCAAAAGAGCTGCTAGTCGCAAACGCATAGAAATCCTCCTGATGCAGGCGTTTGTATCAAAATTAAAGGCCTGAAGCAATTTAAAAACAGTACTCGGTACTCGGGTACTCAGTACTCAGTAAAAATACCTAACGCTTGGAAGAGGTAAGGTCGTTGAATATCAACCGAGTACCGAGTACTGTTTTTATCCTTTTTCTGTCGCCGCTGCCGCCGCCGGTTTCGGCGCAGCCTTTTGCATGATCTTCTGCGAGTTGAGCAGCGGGCGCTGCAGGGAGGCGTTGTATCCCGTCCATTCGGCTTCCGGTTCGCGTTCGAAGTGTGCGCGCATGGATTCCATCTTGGAATCCAGATCATCCAGGTAATGCAGCATGAGCGCTTCAGGGAACATGGGCAGCTTGGGCGACCCGAACTCGTATTGCCCATGATGGCTGATGATCAGGTGTTCCACCAGGACCTTAAGGTCGTCAGGGAAAGGTGCGGGCATCTGCTGATTCACGATAGCGATTTTTGCATGCAGCATTTCCAGTTCGATGATCATGTGCCCCAGCAATTGTCCGCGCGTAGTGTAGCTGAAAGAGCGGGCATAGGAAATCTCGTGGATCTTGCCGATATCGTGGAGAAAAGCCCCGGTCAGCAGCAGGTCGCGGTTCACATGCGGATAGTTATGCACCGTCATGTCGCACAAGGTAAACAACGAGACCACGTGATCGAGCAGCCCTCCGATAAACGCATGGTGCAGGGTCTTGGCGGCGGGGGCATTTTTGTATGCGGTTGCGATTTCCGCATCGGCCATGAAAGCTTCGAGCAGCGCCTTGAGGTGCGGATTGCCCATGGTGGCAACGAAACCGCCCAGCTTGCGCCATAACTCTTCAATATCCTTGCTGGTCTTCGGCAGGTAATCGGTGAAGTCAATCTCGGCTTCTTCCATACGGCGCAGCTTGTGTATGGTGAGCTGCCAGCGGTTGTTGTACTTATTGAGCAGGCCCTTGACCTTGATGACGTTGTCCTGATCGAAGGCGCCAATCATCTCGGGAACGTTGTCCCAGGCCTTGGCCTCCAGCGAGCCGCTGCGGTCGGCCAGTGTGAGCGCGAGATAGGGCTCACCGCTTTTCTTGCTCTTGATTTGCTTGGAGGTAACGATGAAAGAAGAAGTGATGTTCTGGTTTTCGTGGGAGGCGCAATCGCGAATATAGAAATCTTTCATACGGGTACAAAAAAATACTGGACAAATGTGTGCAAGGGAACTCGGGATGAGAGTATCACGAAAAAGCAGTTCTCAGTTCCCGGTGGCCGGCTCTCAGTACGAAAGCACCCGGTATTCGGCTTATAAAGAAGTGAGATGTAAGAGGTTGTACGGGGGGCACTGGGCAGGGATTCAACCACGCCGAATGACCGGACCCGTTGCCTTTAGGCCTGAAGTTGGCTTTTACTTCCTGAGTTCTCAGACTCAGTCTAATCAGAAGATCCCCATCTTTTTCTTCTTCTTGCTCTGAGACTGTTTGCCCGTGTCAGGAGCGGCGGCCGTCATGATGGGTTTAGTTTGGTTGGGGCTGGCCCCGGAATCCACGAAGCCGGGCTTGATATCGATGTAGGCCTCTTCGCGCAGCTTGGTGAGAAAAGCGCGCAGAGCGGGCTGAATTTTTTGCAGATAAAGCGCCTCTTGAATCTGCGGTTCGGCATCCTTGAGGGGTATCATGCCTGCCTGCGTGTGCTCGGTGACCTTCAGGATAATGAAGCCCTGCTTGGTGCGAACCACATCGCTCACCTCGCCGGGTTTCATGGCGAAGGTCTTGTCTTCCAACTCGCGCGCCAGCATGCCGCGCTTGAAATAACCCAGGTCGCCTCCCTGGGGCGCGGTCGGGCCGTCGGAAGAATTGCGGGCCACATCTTCAAACTTGGCTCCGCCCTTGATTTGGTTCAGCAGCTCGTTGGCTTTTTGCTCGGCCGCGGCCAGTTGCTCAGGGGTAGCCGGAAGGTCCTCTTTTTTCTTGGCGTCAGAGCTGTCGCCGGTATTGATGCTGGGGGCGGGCGCCACCAGGATCTCGCTCAAGCGCACCTGCTCCGGCTGGTCGAATTCTTTCTGGTGGTCGGCGTAATACTGCTTCATTTCAGCTTCGGTGATCTGGATGCGCGAACCAACTTCGTGGCCAATCACCTGCTGGGTGATGATCTGGTTGCGCATGTTCTGCTTGAAATCTTCCCAGGAGACGCCTTGCTGTTCGGCGGCTTTCTGCAGGTTTGTTTGACCGGAGCCATTGTCCTCAATCGCTTCCAGGCCCATCTGCTTGCGCATGTCATCCAGACGTTTAATCAGATCGGTTTCGGCGCTGATGCCCAGGTCTTTGCCCTTTTGCACCAGCAGTGCCTGGTCAATCAGGTCGCGGAGAACGTCTTTATCCTTGGCGGCGATCGCCTGGTCGGCTTGCGCCCCAAACTTTTCTTTGGATTCGTTTACCAACTGATCGCGGCTGCGCTGGAACTCGGAACGGGTAATGACTTCGTCGTTCACCCGGGCGACAATCTCTTCAATCACCGTATCGGCGATAAGTGGCACAGCCAGAGCGACGACGGCAGCAAATGTAAGAAAACGAAGTTTCATAGGAAATAACCAGCAATGGCCTATATTTCAGGCAAATTAGATTTTCATAATATTGTACCGCTAAAGCGGTTCCCGGTTCTCGCTTAGGAAGGCAGCTTGGTATCAAAACATTGCTTTTGATGGAATTGGGGCCATCATTAAGGATTACGGGGGGCGTGTAAGCCCGCCATTATTTCTTGAGGTATTGGTGAAGATATTTACTTAGGAAATTTAGAAGGTTAAGAGAGACTACTTCCATACTGCTTTGCTGATGGCGTATGTGGTTGATTGTGAATGAGTTAACCGCGCACCGACTACTTGATGTAATGGGGGGGGCACCACTACTTAACATGGTAAAAATGAGTGCTGCATCAGCAATGTGGTATCAGTTTCCTAAACTGTTTAAAGTTCCTAGACTGTTTAAAGGCAAATCCGTGAAAAATTTTCTTGCACTCAGTATGGTGTTGCTTATGACCGCTTCTCTCATTGCACAGAGCAAACACAAGGCTTCTTCGCAGGATTCTTATCCCCCACTGGCAGAGTTGAAGAAGATGATTGCACGCTTTGCGCCCACCGAAATCCAAGTGGATACTACCCAGCTCTCCGCCGGCGACCAGAAGGCCCTGGTCAAGCTGATCGAAGCGGCGCGCATTCTTAACGACATTTTTATGACCCAACTCTGGAGCCGGGACCATCAAGTCTACGCCACACTGCAACGCGACAAGACCCCGCTGGGCGAAGCCCGGCTGCATTACTTCTGGATCAATAAAGGACCATGGTCAGAGCTGGATGAGCACAAGGCATTCATGCCCGGAGTGCCGCCGCATAAGCCGCTGGGCGCGAATTTCTATCCGGAGGACGTGAAGAAAGAGGATTTTGAATCCTGGGCCAAGACACTTTCAGAAAAGGACCGTGAACAGGCAACGAGTTTTTACACAATCATTGCGAATGAAAAAATCTGCTTAGGCGGATGCATAAATTCTTTTCACATCGTTCCCTACTCAACCGCCTACAATTCCGACCTGAAGAAGGCTGCGGCGCTCCTGCACGAAGCCGCTGATCTGACCGAGAACGCTTCACTGAAAAAATTCCTTATCTCTCGCGCTGATGCTTTTCTGAGCAACGACTACTACCAGAGCGACGTGGATTGGATGGACCTCGATGCGCCCCTCGACATCACCATCGGTCCCTACGAAACCTACAATGACGAACTCTTTGGCTATAAGGCTGCGTTTGAGGCCTACATCAACATTCGGGATGAAAAAGAAAGCGCCAAGCTCAATTTCTTCGGCCATCATCTGCAGGAGATTGAAAATAATCTTCCCATGGATCCGCAGTACCGTAATCCCAAATTGGGAGCAGCGGCACCCATTCGTGTGGTGAACCAGGTTTTCTGTTCAGGCGACGGCAATCACGGCGTGCAAGCCGCAGCCTACAATCTGCCTAACGATGACCGCGTGGTCGCGCAAAAAGGCAGCAAGCGGGTGATGATGAAAAATGTGCAGCAGGCCAAATTTCAGCAGGTGCTGCTTCCTATCAGCAAGCTGGTGCTCTCCGCTTCAGACCAGGGCGCCCTCAGCTTTGAAGCATTTTTCACGCACATCGTGGCGCATGAATTGATGCACGGTCTGGGCCCGCACCAGATCACAGTCAACAGCCGCCAGACCACGCCGCGCCTGGAGCTGAAAGAAAATTACGGCACATTGGAAGAAGCCAAGGCCGACGTCACCGGCTTGTTCGCATTGCAATACCTGCTCGACCAGGGACAAAAAGTGGGCATCGCCGACGGCGAATCCAAAGAAGTTGCCGAACACCGGCTCTACACCACATTTCTGGCGTCTTCTTTTCGCACCCTGCGCTTTGGCCTGACCGAGGCCCACGCCAAAGGCATGGCCATCCAGATCAACTACATCATGGATAAAGGCGGTTTCGTGGCCAATCCCGATGGAACCTTTGCTGTGGATTTCAAAAAGATCAAAGCCGCGGTGCGCGACCTCGATCATGATCTGCTGACGCTGGAGGCCACGGGCGACTATGCCGGAGCAAAAAAGATGATGGAAGAATTATCGGTGATTCGCCCGGTAGTGCAGAAGGCGATTGACCGCATGCACGATATTCCGACCGATATCGAACCTGTTTTTGTGACAGCAGATAAACTCTCGCCGGCAGACAAACGCATTCATTAGCGCACTAGAAACAAAACTTAGAGCTCGACCGGGCGGCCGCAAAAATAATGAAGGTAGAGACGTAGAAGCTACGTCTCTACCAGAGAACATCGCTTCCGGTTAATCGTTGTCTGGCGGCTCGGGCGGTCTCTTGTCATTCAAAAAGAAGCTGGGGCCGAGTGGCGCCGCGATTTTATTAAACGGACGCGGCGACATGTTGAAGTTGAAAAACCCTTGCAGATCGCCGTTGGCGCGGAAATCGGCAAAGCCGAGCGCGCCTTCGCGGATGTTAAATACTCCCTGGATGAACTTCAAAATGCTGCCGAAGTCGTGTGGATTGACGTTATTGATATAGCCCTTCGGGGTAAAGGCCGAGACCACGATCAGCGGCACGCGAAAACCATATTGGTAATCGCCTGGATTGCCGACCAGGATTTTCGGTTTTTCATGATCGTACCATCCGCCCCAGTCGTCCCAGGAAATGATGATCGCCGTATCGGACCAATAACCCTTTCCCTGCTCGCATGTCTTATCGCCGCCAATGGCATTGACGATCGATGCCACCCATGAAGGACCGCCCACGGTGTTTGGGCTTCCGGGATGGTCGGAATTTTGTCCGATGGGTATTACCCAACTCACGTCACGAAGCTTGCAGCCGCTGATGTCGTTCAATACGTCGGCGGGTTTGAGGTCCACGTTATTTGTCCAATCCGGGCCGGTGCAAGTTCCTCCCGTAGGAGCATTGGGTTGGCAGATATGTTTAATTGCATCTGGCGCGGTCCAAATGGAACCTGCACCGGGCGCATAATATTTCCAGGACACATTAGCGGTATCCAGCAAGTCGCCCATGGTCTGGTGCTCGAAGCAGGGATAAATTTTCTGGTTTTCCCCGCTGGGAGTGATCAGCTCGACGGTTGTGCCAGCCAAAGCTATGCAGCCGGCTGGCCCTTTTGTTCCACTCATGTTCTCTGAGGCATAGATACCGGCAGGATCATCGGAAGCATTCGGAGCCGACGTCCCGCCGAATACGAATTGATGGGCGGGAAAGCTGGGTCCCTGATTGGTCTGGAACATATAGTTTGCCCAGCCATACTGGGTCGCCAGTTCGAGATAAGGATTTAGGATGCCGGTCGAATTGTCTACAAACCTGAACTGCGGCTGGGTAAGGCAGGTGCCGGAGCATGGGATATCGCCCGCCCCATCCATCTTGCCGCCGTCATACATCTTGATGAACGCGTTGTGCGCATGGCTCAGGTCGTAGGTGTTTCCCAGCGGTACTGGCTTCGGCTGGGTCACACCCGTTGTTGAATGTTTATTCAGCCAGTTATTGGTCTGAATGTTGTATTGGGTCGCGCTGGGTGTTGTGCTGCAGGAACTGGCTGTGCCGAAAGGAGGGCTGCACAGGCCCTGAAAAAGATTGTCGGGCGTGCGGTTCTCCTGAAATATGACCACCACATGCTTAATCGGGTTTGGGAATTGGATACCCTGGGCTTGGGCAAGCGCTGTTCCAAAACAGCTCAGTACGAATAGAAGAAATAAACCCTGAGGGGTGTGTTTCATGTTTTTCCTCCGCGGAATGTTTGTTAAACAGAGATGAAAAGAGAAGTCTCTCGAAGTGCGGTAAGAGTCGCCCGGATTGGCTGCTTCGGCAACTCTCCTTCGAAGACCCGACCGTCAAGCTGGTATGTATAACCCGATCTTTTAGAATTCCACTCGCTAAGAGGGCGTTGCCAGATATTAAATTTCAGGAGCAGCGGGTTCAGAGTTCCAGACCGTTTAAAAATTGTCCTGCTGAATGCTAAGTACTTCTATTGCTGCTTCTTCTTGCCAAACAGACCACCGAACAGACCGCCCACACCTTTGGCTGGGTTGGTGATCATGTTTCCCAGGCTCTTGCCCATATCTGGGACGAAGACCGGCTGGGAGGTTGTTCCCTGTATCAAAAAGGGAATTTCTCCTTTGGAACGGAACAATCCGCCTAAAAGCCCATTGCCTCCGCTATTCATCTTGCCCAGCATGTGAAAATTCAAGGCATTGCTGGCACTGATGGTGCCGTTGCCGGTGAAGCTGCCCAACTGGGGCAGAATAAGCTGCACGTTATCGGCACGGATTCCATCAGGCGCCAGGCGCAGATCGGAGCTCAGTGTCTGGATGACCGTGTCGTGGCCGCCACTGGCGCCATTCAATGCGCTGGCCAGGCCAGAGGCCATACTGAAGCCTGCCAGCCGCGTATTGGCGATATTGAGAGGTCCGGAAATTACCAGGTGATCAAGTGGTCCATCAATGGAGAGGTTGGCGCTGACCGTACCGCCTTGCAATGAAGATCCCGCCGGTAAGTTAACGCCGAAGGCAGGCAACATGCCCTGAACTTCGGGAATCGGCATGTTGTTCCCGTTCAGCTTCATGTGCACGACCGTGAGGTCGCCCTGCTTCTGATAGTTGCCGGCGATCTTGGCCCCGGTTTTGCCGGTTTGCAGGATTCCACGGGTCACCGTACCTGCCTGCCGTTTCAAATCATATTGTGTGGCGTAATCAAAGATTACCGGCTGCCGGGCCGGGCCGCCACTGCGTACCAGCCGCAATTTGTCGGCCTTGGCCTTGCCCTTGGTGGTAAGAGTGTCTCCATCGGATTGCACGGTGCCCTGAAAATCCAGGAGCCCCGCCAGGCCTGAGGAGCTGTCCACAAAGCCGGTCGAAGCCAG
>Ga0070741_10003898_pt1 | contig 35854 bp, 30 predicted proteins | sample Coa_R1_4_FD_66440 | JGI IMG/M metagenome (GOLD analysis project Ga0070741, IMG submission 66440) | Surface soil microbial communities from Centralia Pennsylvania, which are recovering from an underground coalmine fire - Coalmine... | ecosystem: Environmental > Terrestrial > Soil > Unclassified ... | reverse complement strand
GAAGTCGATTGTCTGACCACTGGAGTCCACCGCTCGGTAGAGATAACGTGACGATGGTCGGACTCGATTCGGTTGTTGGCATAGCGGCGAGTTCGCTGACGGCAGCGGCGTGCGACACGGCGTTCAGCTTGAAGTTCTCGAATTGCTGCTGCGTAGCTCCGCAGTCCATCTCGCACAAACACGTGCGGTGGCTGGTTGTCGGGATTGGCCATCGCTGTTTTCAAGAACAGCTTGGCGGCTTCGCGGTCGCGAGTCTCTGAAAGGAAGAAATCGACCGTCTGACCATGGCTGTCGACCGCCCGGAACAGGTACATCCATGTGCCTGCGATGCGCACAAAAGTTTCATCCATGTGCCAAGTCGAGGATTTGCGTTTCACCTCACCCTGCAACCGCCGGTACACCTCTGGACCGTAAGCCTGGATCCACCGCCAAATGGTCGTGTGATCGACGGCCACACCTCGTTCCGCCATGAGCGCTTCTAAATCGCGTAAGCTCAAGCAGAACCTGCAATACCACCGGACACAGGTCACGATCACCTGGGGCTCAAACTTTCGCTTGCAGAACAGGGGCGGCCGGCACGACTTCATACCTCACCGTACCAGATCCGCTGCTGCAACACTTCCGAAAACGAGGTATGATTCATGCGTCCATCTGGTCGCCTATCGGTTGAGGTAGAGTGACTATGCGCTACAAACCGCTTGGAGTTTTAACGCTGTTGATGGCGGGGAGCCTCGCGGGCGCGGAGCGCCAGCGTGGCGTTCTCGTCGACACGGTGAGCGGGAACTACGCGGCAGAGCGTGCCGGTCTGCAACCGGGGGACCTCCTTCTGGATTGGCGGCGCGGAGCTGCCAGCGGCAATATCGAATCTCCGTTCGCTTTGATCTACCTCGAAGCCGAGCAGGGTCCGCGCGGAACTGTAACGGTAGGGGGCACACGCCGCGGGCAGGAACGGCAGTGGACGCTCGAACGTGATGAGTGGGGACTTCAAGTAAGTCGCCTGTTGCCGAAAGCTGTGCTGAGTCTGTACGATGATCAGGGAGAGGGTTCCGGCCGATGCCTTTCGGCTACCAAGTGAGCTACGCCAGAAGGAACACGACAATCGAGGCGCGGTGAGGAGACTCTTGGCAGCCGAGAGCCTCTGGTAGACAATCGAATGCGCTAAATCATCGGCTTGGATTGAGGTCTCGGGCACATCGAGGGCAGCCGCGCGGAAATTGACGGTGTCAAGCCAGCGGCGGTCAAGGGTAGCTGAAATCCAGACGGCCTCGTTTTGTCCGAACGCCCGGAACTTTTCGCGAAAGGCGGTGAGTTGGCCTGAAGTGGCAAGTCCGTCCCCAAGAAGCTGGACTTCATCGAAGACCCAAAGGCAATCGTTATTGAGCAGGCCGAAGTCGAGTGGCCAGCGAAAAGGTTTCCGCGCGTAGCCTCGGTTCAGGGCCCGGCTGAGGAGGACGTCCTGAGTTCCAACGCAAATGGCGTTCTGGTCGGGACTAAGTGTGTAGTTGTTGTCTTCGCTCCCACCCATCAGCTCGAGAACGGGCATGGCAGCGAATCCAGCGGCGTTCGGTCGTTGTCGAGCGACGTCGGCGACTTGTTCCGTCAGCGCGCGACCGGGGAGACACCAGAGGAGCCTGCGCGGGGTTGTACTCGGCTCGTGCGCGGCACGGTAAAGCCAGGCGGCGAGGACCGTGTCGGTTTTTGCCGAGGCCGGTGGGCACGGAAATTACTGCGCAACGGTTTCGGGATTTTCCGTAACGCTCTTGAAACGGGCGCGGGTCGCGGCCAGTAATATTTCGAAAGAACAGCCGGTAGTCGACGGTTATTTCTTTTGACCACAAAGATAGCACTACTAAGCTATAAATGTTGCCGAGATAAGCGTCGGTTATCGGAAGCTGCCGCCGGCATCCCTGTTTCGCTCATGACAGCGGGCGATCTCAGGACAGCGGCACGAGCTATGCCCCCCAACGTCACCCTCCGGCTAGACTTAAGCCCGATTCGGGCGCGGGTTATCGTCCGCTCAGGCCGACCGTGCTTTTTACAATCGCGCATCCGACACCATTGATCGCACCGAAAGACGTCTTCCAAGGATGCGGCTACCGGAGTGCGCCCGTCTTCAATTAAAACTCCAGACGTACAAGAAATTGCACTTGCCTCGGCGTTTCCCGAAAGGGCGCCAGCGCCGGAAATCCGCTGTCCCGGCCCATACGCCCATAGAGCGCGACGCCAAAGGTGGAAGACGTGAGCAGAGGGTCCGGTTGGCCGAGGTTGGCATGGTTCAAGCAGTTGAAGATGTCCGCGCGTAAGGTCAGACGGGCGGATTCGGCCAACCATCCTACTCGCACGGATCGTGCCAGCGAGACATCGACGTTATAGAAACCAGGACCCCGGAACGCGTTGCGCCCCGACGACCCTAGTTGCCCATTCGCCGGGTTGCCGAACTCCGAAGCGCGTAGGATCTGGAACCCACCGGGTACAGTCTGCCGGATCTCCGAGGCACCGTCGTTCACAATGTCCGCGCGATTGTTCAGGATCGAACCTCCAGATACCGGCACCGCGCCCGGGGCAAACACTGTAAATGGAAAGCCCGACCGAAACGCGGCCATTTGCGAGAACTTCCAGCCCGCTAGTAACCAGTTCAGGTGACGCGGAGCCGGTAAATCCCAGATCGAGTAGAAGACCAGGTTGTGGCGCTGGTCGAAGTCGGCGTTGCCTATATCAACGCTGCTGTCGAACTGGCGGGAAAAGGCGGCTCGTGTCAGGCTGCTCGCTGCTGGAGTGAGGCCGGCAAAGTTGAGGTCGAAGAAATCGCCCGCCAGCGGGTCGCTCTGGTTGTCGATTGCGTGGCTCCAGGTATAAGCGAGATAGAATTGGCGGCGTTTGGACCGGTATCGCAGGGTGGCTGTGAGCGCTGTATAATGCGACGTTCCCTGGCTGCCGCGATAGGCGATCTCCGGCAGCGATGGATTGTAGCTGCGACCGGAGTTCTCTGGCCTGGCGATGTTTGGCGGCAAACTGAAAGGGCGATTTATATAATCCGTCGTGATCAGGCGCCGGCCCAGTGAAGCCACTGTAGCGAACTCGATGCTCCAGTTCTCAGCCAAACTTTGCTGGATCCCAACGAAATCCGTCATCGCGTAGCCTGTCTTCCAATTCGGCTGGAACATCGTAAGTACTGGAAAGTCTGAGATCACCTGCTGCTTCGCATACCGTGGGAGCAAACTGGCAATCGGCGCGAGATAACCCCCCGGGCCCGCCTGGTAATCAAAGGTCGCGAGCGCCAGATTGTTATTGCGTTGATTCTGCCACAGGTTGTCGAAGGGCCGGTCATAGAAGATCCCCCAACCGCCGCGAAGTACCGTGCGTGAGTCGCCGCGCAGGTCGTGCGCAAAACCCGCGCGCGCCGACCAGTCGCGGTGCGATGCACGATAAAGAGGTTCGCTTCCGCTGGAGGGAATAGTTATACCGGCGGAGTGCAATTTCTCGGGAAAGCTGCCGCCTGCTCCCAGGGTCACCATACCATCTTTGGTATCCCCGGTATTGTTCGGCGCGCCAAAGTATTCATACCTCAATCCGAGGTTCAGCGTCCAGCGTGAGGAAAGCCGCAACGTGTCCTGGAGAAAGGCCGCGGCCTGACGGTAACGATACTCGCGCGCGAACTGTGGCAGGCGCAGCCCGGGCAAGGACTGGCGGTCGAGCGTGACCGAAAAACTCGAGGGCTGATCAATCGCGAAATCGACCACCGTTGGGAACGCATATCGCCCGTCTTGTCCCGCCGTGAGAAACCCCGTTGCGGACCGCACCAGCACGCTCCCGCCGCCACAAAGGATGTGCCGTCCGGACACGCGGAATGCCTGGTCCGCCAGTTCGAAGCTTTGGTTGCGATTGCGAAAGGCATAAAAGGCCAGACTGCCCGGCAAGATCACTCCATCCGGAGACGTGTCGATCAGAGTAGGAACCTCGGGATGCGCACGGTCCCAGGCAATGGCGTCGCGGCTCCAGCCGAAACGGAGCTCGTTGGCGAGCTGTGGGAGCAGCGCGCTGGTCAACGCCGCAGCCAGGCTCGTCGCAGGCTGGTGCAGGCCGGAAATGAAATCCGGGTAGGGACTCCAGATGAAATCGGGCCGCGAGGTTCCGGCGATGGCCAGGCGGGCCATAAAACGCTCCGTTCCGCCGCGGCTCGACCCGTCGAACCGCCCGGTCGTTGCCCAACGGTCCAGAGTTACTGGCTGAGCGACGCTCAGAGGCGCTGCCAGACGCGCTCCGGCCGCAACCAACGGCCGGGGAAAACGCTCAAGCAGCGCGCGCGCTATACTGTCCGACGCAGTCAGTTCCAGGAAAATCGCCGACGGTAGATTAATCTCGACTGGCGCATTGTGTCCGAAGCTGTGGATGTATTCGAGTGACCCGGCGACGAAGTAGCGGTCGCGTCGAATGGGACCGCCGACTTGCACACCAGGTTGATACTCTCGCAGTGCGGAGCGGCGGATGCCCATTCGGTTCTCCTGAAATCCATTGGCACCGAATGCCTCGTTCTTCCAGTTCCACCAGCCGATCCCGTGCCAGGCGTTGGTTCCGGCACGCGTCACCGCATTGGCTACATAGCCCGCCGAAAAGCCGTATTCCGCCGAGAAGTTACTCGTAGAAACGCGATATTCCCCGATGGCCTCGGGCGGGAGCGGCAGCAACGGGCCGCTGAGGAGATACTGATTCGACTCCGCGCCGTCGAGCAGGAAATTCGCTGCCGCGGGCCGTTGCCCCGCCACGGAGAAACCTAGTCCGCGGGACGTACCGCCATCGGAGCTGGTTCCGGGTTGGGTGACAAGCATTGTATAGACGTCGCGACCGAAGAAGGGCAGATTGCTGATCTCCACCGGGTCGATTACCTGGGAACGCGTGGCGTCGAGCAGGCCCATCTCCGTGCGCGGTGTCGCCATCGGCGCGATAGTTGGCATGCCGTCGGGTCCGTAAAGAGTGACTGCATAGTGGCCGCCCTGCACCGTCATGGCATGCGCCGCGGCCGATTCCATGGTTTCCAGGAAAGGGCGGAGGCTAAAATCCAGATCGACGCGACCAGCCACGGCCAGCGTCACCTCGGCTTCCCGTGCGCGGAAGCCAGCGGCATCCACGCGGATCACGTAGACACCGGGGGACAGCGGCAGCAGCGCGTAATAACCGGACTTGCCCGTCAGAACTCTGCCCGCCGCGTTACTGCCGGTATGCTTCCATGCCACGGAAGCCTGCGCTATCGGTTCTCCGCCGTCCGCCTGTGTCACTCTGCCGGCGATGATGCCTTGCGTGCTTTGTGCCAGAGCTGGAAGGTGCAGCAGAAAAAGCCAACCTGCCAGGACTCGCATGGATCTCAATCATACTAGAATTTCTTAGAAGGCATGCCCCGGCGGAGGACATATCGCGTTGCGGTCGTCATGTTCCTACATGTGTGGATGGCATGGGGCGCCGAGCAGCCGGTCGCACTTATCCTTGCAGGCGAAGGCGGATCGTTCGCGCGGGCAACAGACAAAGCAGGACTGACACTGCACGCGGGCGAAGTCCTGTTCGACGGGGATACGTTCCGCACGGGCGATACACCAGCCAAGGTGCTGCACTGCCCCAGCCGCCAAATATTCGAACTGCCGCCCCACGCCGTAGCCCTGGCAAGCCAAAAACAGCTCTCTGTGAGGCCCCGCATACGCGCCTCGGTGCGGACCGTGCCGGCCTGTGAAATGCCGATGCTCGAGAGAACGCCGCGTGCGGAAGAATCGCACCTCGGCCGCTCACTGTTCGCGCGCGAGGCACTGCTCGATTCGTTACCCGGCACCGGACCTCGCACCGAAGCGGAGACTGCGGAGTTCGTATTGCGCCTGGCCCGGGCAGAACGGCAGAATCGTTCGGCCGAGGCGCTCGAAATCAGCCGCACACTCGCGCGAAACTGGACCGACGCAGCCTGGCTGAAGCCCCGCATTTTCCAGCATGGCGAAGCCGTGGCGGCGGAGAAGAAGCCGGCGGGCGGAAGCCCGCGAACGTTCGCCGTCGTGATAGGCATCTCCAAATACAAGAATCTCCCCGCCACAGGCCAGCTCTACTACGCGCGGGCGGATGCGGAGTTGTTTGCACAGTACTTGCGCACTCCGCGCGGAGGAGGCCTGCCAAATGACCGTATTCTATTGCTGTTGGACGAGCAGGCGACCGCGCCCGCGATCCGCGCCGCTCTCAACACCCTTCTTAAGCAGGCTAATCCGACGGATACGGTTGTTCTTTTTCTGGCGGGGCACGGCATGACACAGGAGAAAGGCGGTGAAGGATACCTGATCGCCTACGACACCGACAGGCAGAATCTGCGCGACTCCGCCATTTCCATGCACGACCTGCATCAACTCGTTACCGGCAATGCTGCACATGTGAACGCGATCATGGCGTACGTGGATGCCTGCCGGTCGGGGAAAGTGGCCGCCATTCATCGAGAACTGAAAGACTTGGATGTGCCCGAAGGAAAGCTGTTCGGCTTCACGGCGAGCGAAGCGTCCGAAAACTCCTACGAGAAACCCGAGTTGGGCGGCGGCCACGGCGTTTTCAGCTGGCACCTGTACGAAGCGCTGAATGGCGGCGGAAGTTCCGGGCGGAGCGTTACTATAGACGACCTGATTGAATACGTCCGGCAGAAAGTGCGCGCAAGCACCGCAGGCAAGCAGAATCCGGACACGTTTGGCAGTTTTCGGCGGCAGGCTGTGCTGGCGGATCTTCGGCTGCCTGGGCCGATGATCCCAGTCGCCGTCGTCCGGCGCGGTCCCGCTATTTCGCGCGGCATAGAGGATAGCGCCCCGCGCGTGGCCCTGGAAGATCGTGGGCAGAGCGTAATCCTGCGGTATCTGCGGGGCGAAGAGGACCCTTTACGGCGGGAAGACTTCCGGGATGCCGCCGAATCCTTTGCGGCGGCCCGAAAGCTCGCGCCGGAATCGGTTTGGCTGGAGGCGCGGGAAACCTTCTGCCGAGGCCGCGTGGCACTGTTCGATAAGCAATACGACAGGGCTGTCGAACTGCTCGACCGCGCGGTGCGACTGGATCCAGCCGGCGCGGTCGCCTACAATGCATTGGGGATCGCCTGGCTGGAACGCGCCGAGTATACGCGCGCCCTGGCGGCCTTCGAGGATGCCATCCGCCGCGCGCCGCGCTGGGCCTACGCCTGGCACAACAGAGCACTGGCTGAGACGCAGGCCGGCGACTACGGATCCGCCATCGCGTCGTACCGCCGGGCGATAGAGTGCGCCCCGCAATACTCGTACCTGCCTTATAACCTGGGCGTTCTTTACCAGAACCTGAACCGTCGCCGGGAGGCTGAAGCGCAGTACAAGAAAGCGATGGAACTGGCCCCGGGCCGGGCCGAACCTTATAATGCTCTCGGAACACTCCGAGCGGCCGAACGCAAGCCGGCCCAGGCCGAGCGCCTGTTTCGTAAGGCGCTCGAGCTGAATCCGACGCTCGACGTGGCGCGGCGGAACCTGGATGCCCTGCAGGCCGAGCAGGAAAAGCACCGCCGGACAAAATAAGCAAACTTTCTTCCCGCCCTTTAAAACGTTCTCCCCTTTTTTGACAGACAAGGAATAAGACGGCCTGGAAACTTCGGACGATCGCAGCAGGGCCGCCTATTTGAGAGGAGATCATAATGCGTACGCGACCACACCTGTTCGCAGCCATGTTGCTGTCGGCTCTGCCTGTCGTTGCCGGAGACGGCATTCAGAAAGGCAAGTACAACGTGATTGAGGTGGCAAAATTCGAGCTGGCGCCCGGAATCGACCTGCCTCCGGAGTTCCAGGAGAGCCTGAGCGAAGATGTGCTCAAACAACTGGAGCACACGAGGAAGTTCAACCAGGTGCTGGGGCCGGGTCAGCAACCCTCGGACGCAGGAGCGGCGCGATTGAAGCTGGCTGGTACGGTCATAAAATTCAAGCCAGGCAGCCGAGCGACGCGTTACCTCGTCGGCTTTGGTGCTGGAGCAACGAAGATCGTGGCGAATATCAGGTTCATCGACGGCAATTCGGGCACCGTGCTGCTCGAACGTAAGGTAGATGGCAAGGTCATCATCGGGGTCTTCGGAGGCGACTCGAAGGGGGCGGCAAACGGTTTGGCGAAGGAGCTCGCAAAAGTAACGAAGAGTCGCTTTTTCTAGTCTTGCCGCAGTTCGGGCTTTAACCGGAAGTGTGATTGTGCTATTTTTATCCAGCACTATGCCAAATAGGATTGGACTCGGCAGATTCGCGGTTCTGGCCGGCGTTTGTCTGATCTTGCCTCCGGTAGTTTCCTACGCAGACGTCAATGTGAAGGCTTGCGCGGCCGAGCCCGCCACAACCGATATCGCCGATGGCGATCTGGTCAACTGCGAAATCAATCCGGTGGGGGATAGTGATCTGTTTCGCTTTTCGGGGCAGGCCGGCGATCTTTATGAAGTGTGGGTTCTTCGCTATACGGCCGCCGCGAATCTTTGCGTGCGTCTGATCGACTCAAGTGGTACGCCAGGAACCTATAGCTGTATCAGTGGGTTTCGCGAGGCTTCGCTCAGTGTAGGTTATACTCTCTCCGCCTCGGGCGTCTATACGCTCCAGGTAGCTGATGCAGGAAATGACGAGACGTGTACCTATGGGATCGCTGTGCATCGACTCTTTCCACCTTCTCGCTTCACACCGATCGAGTTTGGTCGAGTAGTGCCAGGCTCAATCAATCCGCGTGGTGACACAGACTTCTACTCTTTCCAAGGTCAAATTGGAAGCACGATATCGGTAACAGTGTCGCGACTCACCGGGTCGGCTAATCAATGTGTCCGGATAATCGACGTTGATGGGAAGGTTGGAAGTCCGGCATGTGTCAGCGGGTTCCGGGAAGTGGCGACAGTCCTGGAGACGAAAATCGCGAAAAGCGGGCTTCACACGATCCAGATATTCGATGCCGGCTTAGACGAAACCCTGGATTACAACATGGACGTGGAATGTTTCGGCAATTGCGCTACAGCTTCAATTCCGGCCACCAACTGCGGTTATTCCCTGGCACCCGCCAACCGCATATTCTCGTCAGCCGCCGGTACCGGTACGATCGGCATTGTGACGGGCGCGAACTGCCCGTGGGCGGTGTCCAATCCGTCGAACTTCGTCACGGTCACGTCCGCCACGACCGGCACGGGCACTGGCGTCGTGAATTACTCAGTTGCGGCGAATACCGCAGCGGCGACACGCACTGCCAATGTGACTATCGGCGGCCAGAACGCCACGATCACACAATCGGGTACGGCTCCTCTATTGACATTAAATCCCGCGAGTCTGGCTCTGACCTGGCGCCAGGGCAGCACCCTCCCGCCGGATTCGTTGGTATCTGTTTTTACCAACGCCGCCGCCTTGCCTTTCACCGCAAGCGTAAACCCCGGTGCAAACTGGTTGACCGTCACCCCTGCTTCGGGTACAGCGCCGGCTCTCCTTTTCCTCTCCGTCAATCCCTCCAGCCTCGCGCCTGGAACTTATTCCGGCGCAGTCACTGTGAATGCGCCCTCCGCCAATCCCGCCAGCCAGACGATCACTGTTTCCCTGACAGTGGAAGCCGCGGGCGTGCCAAAGCTATCCGTCGAATCGGACGCGCTGAACTTTGCGTTCGCGCTCGGGTCGCAGGGCCGGACTGAGCGCCGGACGGTGACGAATCTCGGTTCCGGCACGCTGGCATTCCAAGTGGCTAGTACTACAGCCACAGGCGGTCAGTGGCTCAGCGCGACACCCGATCGTGGCCAGGCGACTTTGGCATCGCCGGCTTCACTGACCCTGACGGTGGACCCGACCGGACTGGATGTCGGCACCTACAGCGGAACCGTAACGATTACAGCCGGCAGCGATAAGAAAGAACTCCCGGTGACAATTTCGGTCAGTTCCGTAACGCAGGCGATTTTGCTCTCTCAATCCGGCCTTACTTTTACTGCCGTGGCCGCCGGCGGCGGCGTACCGCCCCAAACTTTCGGCGTGCTGAACACAGGCCACGGTGTGATGGACTGGTCTGCCAGCACAAACACCATCTCGGGCGACACGAACTGGCTCTCGGTTTCGCCTTCCACCGGCTCAACGGATGCGGATTCATTGTCGATTCCCATTGTGACCGTCAGCGTTGATCCTAATGGACTTGCGCCGGGGGATTATTATGGCCAGGTGGTTGTGGAGTCCACGACCGCGAGTAACTCTCCTCAGTCGATTTCGGTGGTGTTGACCGTGCTACCGCCGGGAAGCGACCCCGGACCCGTGGTGCGTCCCACCGGGCTCATTTTCACGGCTGTCGCCGGCGCGGGTCAACCGGCAGCGCAGACCGTGGAAATCTCCAATCTCACCGGCTCTACACGCAGCTTTACCTCCGGGAAGCTGACCACCGATGGGGCGAACTGGTTCGCCGTCCAGCCGGCTGCCGCCACCGTAGCGCCCGGGCAAACCACGACGATCAATATCAGCACCGGTAGCACGGGATTAGTACCGGGCATTCGCCGCGGAGTGCTGACGCTGCTGTTTCAGGACGGCGCGGTGCGCAATATAAATGTGCTGTTCGTGCTTGTGGCCGCGGCGTCGTCTTCCCAAGCCGGCAAGCATCCTGCCGCTGCCGGGTGCACGCCTACTCGGCTGCTGCCGCTAATCACCTCCATGGGCTCCGATTTTGTCGTGCCGGCGGGATGGCCGAACTCGGTCGAGGCCCGTGTAGTGGACGATTGCGGTAATGCCATGACCAGCGGTTCTGTCGTGTCCACGTTCTCTAACGGCGATCCGCCTTTACCGCTGGTATCGCTCAAGGATGGGCGCTGGACCGGCACCTGGCAGGCGCGCAACACGAGCGTGCCTCAAGTCACTGTGTCGCTGACGGCCGAAATTCCGGCGCAAAGTATTAAAGGGGTGACACAGGTGACGGGAGGACTTCGTTCGAACGCCGATGCGCCGTCGCTTGGATCGGGTGGCGTCGTAAGTCTCGTGAACGGCGCGCAATCGCCGTTGGCGCCCGGATCCGTAGTAGCCATTCTCGGCTCTCAGCTTTCGCAGGGGCAGGCGCTCTCCGATCAGCTTCCGCTGGAGACGAAACTGGCAGGCACCCAGGTTGTGATTGGAGGGCGGCTCATGCCTCTGCTCGCAGCCGGTGAAACCCAGGTCAATGCGATCGTGCCGTTCGGGTTGCCGACCAATACACAACAGCAACTGGTATTGCAGAGAGGAAATACGTACACAGTGCCGCAGGCAGTAACTATCGCCGCGGCGCAGCCGGCGATATACACAAAAGACAACACCGGCAAGGGTCAGGGCGCTATTACCGACAGCAATGGGAACCTGGCCGCGCCGGGTAATCCCGTTGCGGCGGGCGCCGCGATCGTGATTTCCTGCGCCGGACTCGGAGAAGTGGATCCGCCTGTGCCGGCGGGGACGTCAGCGCCGTCGCCCATGGCGCGCGTCACAAGCCCTGTGAGTCTAACTATCGGCGGCGTCCCGGCGACGATTCAATCGGCGGGGCTGGCGCCGGGGATGGCAGGTGTTTACCAGGTGAACGCCACGGTCCCTGATGGGATCGCGTCCGGCGATCAGGTCCCCGTGGTAATTACCGTGTCCGGCCAGTCCAGTGCGCCGGTGACGATGGCCATTCAATAAGGAGACGAGGTATGCAGAGTCCATGGAGACGAACGTTTCCAACGTGGGTGATGGTGCTCGCACTCAGCCTGGCAGTTCTTATAGCGAAACCGCCCGTTTATCCCGATTACCCAGTGCGTGCAGTTTCCGAGTATCAGGTCAACACAGCGCAAGCTGGTCTCGCCATTGCACTCGATCCGCTCGAGGATGCGAAAGAACAAAAGACATACTTCAAGACCGAGTTTCGTTCGAAAGGCTTTGTACCGGTGTTTGTAGTGTTGCACAATCAGTCGGCATCAGAGAGTTTTCTGGTGCGGAAGGAGGAAATCACCTACGCGGCGGCGCGGCTTGGGCTGACCACGCCGGTACAGGGCTCGAAAGCGGGACAAGGCGTTGCTTTGGCGGGGGCCCTCGCCATTTCCACCCCCGCCCTAATCATAGGTCTCAAAATGATCGCAAAGAGCACCGAGGTCCAGCAAAACATATTCAAAAAAGAACTGCGCACCGTCACGCTTTCACCGGGAGCGAAAGCCCACGGCTTTTTGTTTATCCCCGCGGATAAGGGTTCCTCGACGCGGGAAAAGATCCGCCTCAGGGTGCCTGTCACGCGAATAGGCAGTGAGGAGACCCTGAACTTTGATCTGATCTTTTGACGAACGCTGATTTCAAAGGAGAACTGCGCTATGCGTCTGCCACAATTCGCGCTGGTCTGCTGCTCGGTCGCCGCGCTGGCCGCAGCGCAACAGACGGCCTCGGAATCCAAGCCGGCCGTTAAATTGCCGCTGAAGGCAAATCTCGTGCTCACTCCGGAATTCTGCGCCACCAAGCTTAAGAAAGGCAGTGCGCTTTCCGGTAAAGAGACCTTTGCAGTAGGTGAGGCTTCGTGCCCCAAGCTGGAAGAGGCACTGGGCAGCGTCTTTTCAAGTCTGACGAAGTTCGATAAGGTCCCGGACTCAGGCTCTGCGCCGGGGCAGGTGACACTGATCCCGAAGTTCATCGACGTCGGGGCGACGAAAACTCTCTGGGCAAAGAGCAAGCGGGAGTTGGTAATCCTTATCGAATGGACGGTGCAGGATGCCACAGGCAAGCCCGTTTGGGTACAGACCGTAGAGGGATCGGCTCACAATAAAGCAGGAAATGTCTTCTCGGCCGGAAAACACCGGCGCGAAATCGTCGATTACGCGGCTGAGGATGTGGCGCACAATTCGGCCCAGAAGATTGCTGCCGCGCCCGAGCTGTCGAAACTCACGCAATGAGTTCTTATCGCGCTAACTTGCGCCCAGGCCTGCAGAAGAATCGTCAACGGCACGCGTCACCTGCAACTCAGACCGATATGCGCTCCCCTATGTGCGCTTGGCAAAGTGGTGGGAAAGAAAGCAACGCCGCCTGCGCCGCATGACCAAGCAGTTGTTCGGCAGTCGTATTTGCAATGTATATCGCGTCAGGCGGCGCTGTGCCGGTAATGTTCTCTTTTGCCGTCTGCTGTCTCGGTCCAGCCACCCTGGATAGAATCCCGCTGAAGCAGCAGATAATATTCCCCGCCGCGAAAAACGTTCTTCGACCTTTTTGCAGATAGAGGTGAGGCCGGGCAGCGGCGACGAGGCCGACGCCAACAGGCTCTCTACTACTGCGAAAGGGGATGATTCACATGTTGGGAAGATCAATCTTTAGCGCTCTGCTGGCGGGGGCATTCCTGTCAACGTCGGTGTCCTTCGGCGCCGACAAAATCGAAGTCGCCGGTTATGGCGGCGGCATATCCATTCGAGATGGGGGCGGAACACACGCGCTCGTCGGGGGCTCGGTCGCCGGCGCTGTTTTAGACAAGCTGCGTCTCTTTGGCGAGTTCAGTTACGCGCCATTAGGCTCCGCGAGCCTCGCCAGCAGTGTCGAGGGAATCGACGTTCAGGCCCATGCCAGCGCCAAGCTCTACAATTTCGGCGGCGGTTTTGACTACAGCTTCGGCTCTTCCACCAGGGCTGTTCCTTATGTGCTTGGGGTGATCGGCATCGGGCACTCTGCCATCGCGGCAACGGGGGTCGGCACAATGGGAACGGTTCGGGCAACTGCCGATCTCAGCGAGAGCAGCAACGCTGTTTACTATGGTGGAGGCGGCGGGATCCGGTTATACGCCGGCCCGCATTGGGGTATCAAACCGGAGTTTCGCTATCAGCGTTATCAGGACTCGGGAGGAGGCGTGAATACGTTCGCGTATACGGTTGGTCTGTTCTTTCAGTTCGGCAAGTGACAGTCCCAGCCGGTCGCGTGGAGGTCGACCTCAATGGATCTGGCGCCAACCTCGGCTACGGCGCCGCGCGGCGGACAGCTACCCGGACCCGTTCCATCGCGAGTGGTTCGGGCCCGGGTGGCTGATCGAAGATGCGCGGTATGAGATCCCCCGTCGGGATCTGCCCCGGCTTTACAGGCAGAGGTCCATTCTCCAATTCGAGCGGCAGCGGATCGCGGAATATCAGGACGGTGAGCAACTCTCCGGCGTAGTCGAAATCGCCGTCCCGAGGGTGCGGCGTGACGTATGGCGGGTTATCGTCCTCTCCGGGAAACAGGATCGTTGTTCCGCCGGCGACGCGGTTCCTCCCCAGACCGGTTCGCCTGGTGGGGAAAATCAGGTAGGAGGGCCGCTCCTGTCCGCCTTTGGCGAGTTCCCGATCGATGACATAGAGGTGTCCGCTTACCGGAGTAGTGATGGCGAAGCGGACGTGCTCGCCTTCGGTGAACTTCGTATCCGGCAGTTTACTGCGGCGACCATCCGCCAGTCGAACGACCTCTATCGCCAAACGCTGCGGCACTGGGCTGTGCCAAAGCCAGAACGAGGCTGCCGCCATCAGCGCCAATAGCAGTCCGAGCCACCACCAACGCCGCCCGGTTATGACATGCGACGGTGGTTCAGGCTTCAATTCCTGCACCCATAGCCGCGCCGGCGCCCAGTGCTTCACCAGGTGCACGAGTTCGGTGGTGAAGGCCTTCTTATCGACCCCGACCAGGAGGCCTATTACGCCGCAGAGTTCCGTGTCGTACACGGGGCCGCCACTCATGCCGCGCAAGCCGGACAGAGCATCGTCGGTGTCCACCACGAGTGCCAGAGCCGCGGGCACGTAAGGAACCCGTTTTCCATTAATGAGCCGCATGGTGTCTCGAATCGGGTTCTGCCAGGTAACTTTGCAGGGTATCGTCTGCGGCGCATAATCTTCCGACTTCGGAAAACCCGTTACCAGTAGCTCCCGTCCTCGCCAGTACTCGCTGCGCCGGCGTGCGGGTAGCGTATCCGGAACGAAAAAGCTCTTCTCCTCCGGCAGATCAAGTGGCGGTCGGGCCTCGAGGACGGCTATTTGATACCGTTCCTGCCACTGCCGGTCGTTTTCTCCGGGAACAGCCCAATACAGAGTAATGTCTCGTCCGCCGAGTTTGGCGCGGATAGGTTGCTCACTCGCTTCCGCCCCCTCGATCGCGAGCACCTCAGGCGGCAGGTTGTGATAGGCGGTAAGTGCAGTGGTCGGCGTGATGAAAAAACCGCTGCCATGGCATGGGGTGCCTTCCTCATCAAACCATTCCAGGTAGAAGGTCCTGTCCTGGAGCCGTGCGATCGTCTCTTCCTCGTTGGCGATCGTCCGTTGTCTCTTCGTGCCGGCTTGCATACGAGCTTGTCCGGACCTCCATAGTCTTACCGACCGGCGGCTCCTGTCAAATGGCGGAAGCTTCGTAAAAAACTTCCGATCTTTTGCGGGGAACGGCATCGCGGAGACAACTTCCGGGTGGAGGACAACCGCATGAAAGCTTCCGCAATTCGCCCCGCAATTCTGGTGGGAATGATTTCGTTGCTCCTGGCCGGCTGCGCCGCGCATGGGTCGAACGGCGAGAGCGGCCGCCGGCTGATTGTTTTCGTGGATCTGTCCGCGTCGATTGATCGAGAGCAGCGCCACCGGTGGGGCCGCGAAGCGATCCGTCTCATTGATTCCCTGGTGGGCGGATGGGCCATCGGCATTTATCCGATCCACGACCGCACGCTGGACGCCGCGCCGCTGTACCAGGCCGAGATTCCAGACTGGGCGCCGAATGCTACGGCGGAGGTCGCCCGGAAGCAAAAGTCGGCGCTGTTACTGGTGCGAAAGGGCGCCGGCGCGGCCCTCGAGAAGGCTTTCTCGGCCGCCGGAGGGGCCACTCAGACCGATATCTTTAGCGCAATCGACCGTATCGGGCCTGATCCGCGGGATCGCCGGACCGTAATCATCTTTTTCAGCGACATGCTGAACTCCACCCCGGAGTTGAACATGGAACGCGCAGGATCTTTGAGCCGCGCGACCATTCCATCGCACATCCAGAATGTGGCGCGGCGGCACGGCTGGCGGCCAGATCTGTTGTCGGGCGCCGAAGTGTATTGCGTGCTGAACGCGATCGAAAGCGGCCGCCGCGCACCAGCCGTGGACCGCCTGACGCAGCGGGATTTCTACGAGGCGCTGTTCGGAGCACTGGGAGGGCGTCTGGCCCTTTATGACACCAACCTGAGCAGCTTGAATTTTCGTAAAGGAGGCCGTCATGTGGCGCAAGCACAGTAATGCGATTGAGACTGCTTTCAAAGGGACTCCACAGGAGATAGACAGTCTCATGAAACAGGCCGCCCGCTGGGGCCTGGAAGCGGGATTCCTGGGGATTGACGGACAACTGGAACCGCGGATTCAAGCGCTGTTGCGCGAAGCGGCCGCCCGGTGCTTCGGGTACTGCGAGGCGGATTGCGATAGCCTGCTGGCCCGCCTGGAAAACCTGGAGGCGGAATGGAACGACGAGCAGCGCACCGTGTCAGAGTACCGGGCGCGCTATGGACTGGAAACGGTTGTTCTATCCGGCCGGCGATGGCGGCGCCTGCGTACCTGGATCTGGGACTACCGCGATTACTGTGCGGCGCGGGCGGTATGCCGCCGCCTGTCTCCTGTGGTCCGCCGCCTGCGCGAGGAGTTCGACGCGCTGGAACGGAAGCGGCGCGCCGCGGCCGAGTGGCGGGAAACGTCGGCGCAGGCACTGCGAGCGACCTACGAATTTCAGAGGGCGCGGGCGGCCCGGTTACGCCCGGAAATGGAGAATGGCCATGACGCAAGAGAGTTACATCAGTGTGTCCTTCGCCGAGCGAATTGAGACAGCCAGCGCCAGCGCACTCATTGAGAAAGCCCGTTTCCCCCTTTCCGAGGAGGCTCGGAAATCGTGGTTTCAATTGCTGGAAGCGGAAGAGGGGCAGATCGCAGAATCCGTTGTGGCGCGCCAGTTTTCCGAACTCCGCACTGCGGAAGCCGATGAAGAAGCGGCACGGGAGCGCACGGCGGCGGCGCGCCGGATGATGACGGCCGCTGAGGAAACGGCTGCGGCCGCGCACTCCGGAGCAAGTTGGGTGAAGGTCGCCATGTGGGGCTTATGTGCGGCGGCCTGCTTCGCCGCGGAGTTCGTGCTCAGCTGGAATGCGCTGTGCTTCGTTCTGAACGTGGACAAGATCTCGGTGCTGGGCATCTTATTGGGACTAGCGCCGCCCAGCGGATTGGCGGTGCTTGAAATCTGTATCGCCCGGTTATTAGAGGACCCTTGGCAGCGGCTCCGGAAAGTCTCTGCGGCTGTGCAGCGGTGGGCTGTGAACTTAACCATGGCGGGTTTTCTAATCGCCTTGGCGGTGGGAAATGGCATAACTATCCTGCATCTGGCCAAAGCGCGCGAGGAAGCGTCCAAGGCGGCCCGCATCTACAACGACGTCAGCTCTGCAGAGGAGGAGTTTAAGATCGACGAGGACGTGATCGATCGGGCTGTGTTGTGGGTGAGCATGATCGTGAGCTGGGATGGCGCGGTGTTCCTACTGCTGTGTTTGCGGGACGGCGTGGAGTTGCGACATCGTCTGGCAGCCATTAGAGCCGCCCACAAAGCACGCGCGGACTGCGCTCGGCTGGAAGCTGAACTCTCGAAGTCCGTAGCTCACGCCGCTTGCGTGCGCGAAGCCTGGCGCGTGGTGGAGCAAACAGCCACAATGGCCGCTAAGCGCTATCGCGCCCATTGCACGTACAAGTTGGCGGAGAGAGCGACGGCGGCACGGCTGGAGCAGCCTATCGAAGAACTGGTGGAGCAATCGTTCCGGCTGCAAATTCCCGCCTGATATGATTTACACTCGGGCGGAAACCATGGATCTGACGCGGGAGGACATCGATGGCTTACTGGCGCAGCGGCTGGCGGAAATTGCTGACGCCGTCGCTCCGAGAGCAGTGGAGCAGGTCCTGCCGGAGATTCACCGGATCATCGCGCAGCGCGCCCACGAAGTCTCGGACGAAAAGGCGCTGGCGAATCTGGTGGGAGCCGTAATCTGTAATGCGGGCCTGGAGTATTGGGCGGAAGCTGCCGCGAAGGACGATGGCGCCGCCTTCGATAAATTATGGGACGGCGTGCGTCCGCGGCTGAAGGGCATCATTCGCCTGTATCTCCGGGACCGCGACCCATATCACGTACAACAGGTGGAATCGCTGGTTTCTGAGACGCTGTGGAAGAAACTGAAGCTGAAGTCGTATGAGCCCGATCGCGGGTCGCTGTTAGCCTGGGCCCGGGGAATCGCGCGCATCCACGCGATGGCGTATCGGCCCGAGCAGCGATGGGTTGCTATGGATTCAGTAAAGGAGCCTGAGGTCAAGCCCGAGATCGAGATTCCCCCCTCCGCCTGTTTTGCGGAGGGGCTGCTTCTGGTGCAGGAAGGGGAACCGCACATGGCCATTGCCTTTCTGTACAACAAGTATCTGGAGTGGGAGCCGGCGCGGATCGCCGGAGAATTCGGAGCGAGACCCCTGGCCGATTTGCCCGATTTGCTGGAAGCGGAGGTTATAGCACGGTATCCTATCCTGGCTGGCATCCGCGGCCTGCTGGCACCATTGCGATCGCGCGCCAGATCGCTCGCGGACAGGCGCCTGGCCGATTACTGTGACGGGCAATTACCTGAGTGCATCAGCCGGTGGTCTGCGGAGCTTGCGCGCTCGGTGGCATTGCGCATTATTCGGCAGGCGAGAGAATTCCTGGAGTTGGTCTGTGGACTAAATGCCGCGGCACACGAACGTCTGTCATTCCTGTGGTGCTGCTTCCTGCGCCGCGAGCCGCATCGACTGTGTACCCTGGCACATCTTCTTCTCCTGGAGATCCTGGAAATCTTCCGTCGGGATTTTCCACCGATGACGCACTTGAAGCCGGAGCAGGTGGTGCGCTGCACTAAGCCGCTGGAGAAGGATATCCTGCCGCGGAAACACTTGGCCGACTGTACTCGCGAGGAACTCAGCGCCGAAATCGTCAGGTGGTTGAATAAAGTCAGAAGAATGGTTCTGGGGGTCGCGCGCGATCGCCGTCTTTTGGCCTATGCCTATCTATGTGGTTGCCTGCCGGGGGTTTCCGTATGACTGCTCCTGAGCATCCGGGACTGGAGAAGTTGCAGCAGTACTGCGCCGGTGAATTGCCGGATTTCGAGGAGATGGCATTGGAAGATCATTTTGGCGAATGCGACGAGTGCCTGGCCGCGGTACGGCGGATGGATGCGTTGCTCTTCGGCGGCTTCACCGCGGGAGCGCATGCCGCGGCGCTGGAGGGCGAAGCGCGCTTGGCCGATCCGCTGGCGGCCGCACTGCGGCTGGCGTTGCGTACTCACCAGCAGTTTGCCGCGGCTTTGCAATCGTGGCTTGGCAGCGCTGCCGCAGTATGGGGCGGCGGCGCGATCCGTCAATGGGGCGAAGGTGCGCTGCTTCCGGCGAGTGGCTCCGACACGGCAGCGCTGCGGGTGAGGCTCGATCCCGGGGAGTATCGCGGCGAAATCGACATCCGCGAGGCGCGGCAGACCGTAGAAATCGAGCAAGGGGGCGCAGAGGGTCAGTTGGCCATGTTGTTCCAAAGCGGCGAGGAGACCTCCGCGCGGGTGTCGTCTTTCGAACGCGTCGCCGGCGTTGCGGTCGCGCGATTTGAGGACATTCCCGAGGGCCACTACTACCTCGCCATCTCCCCGCGTTGACCGATCTCCCGCCGAATCTGCACCATCGTCGCGCTGCGGTGTCCCGTGGTGGCCCACTCGTGGCGCTTCCCGACACAATACAAAACTCAACCCTCCGACAACACCGCTGATCTGCCAAAATCGAGCCACTCGCCCGTTCTTAATTACCTTGTCAAAATGACAATAACCCGTAACGGCGGATTATCTGAAGCTGGCTAGCAGTCAATCGCCGGCGCAGCGGAAGCCGATGTCGTTGTCCGCTTTTCCGGGTGCGGAGCGGCCACGTAACGAGACTCGGATATCGTTTGCGCTGTACGCCCACGAGCCACCGCGCAGCCCCCTGTCGGAACCTCCCGGCGCACCGGCCGGGTCCTGCGCCTCGTTCGTTTGATAATAGCTCTCGGCGAACCAGTCGGCCACCCATTGCCAGACGTTGCCCAGCATATCGTACAGACCGAAAGCGTTCCGTTGTTTCTGCCCGACCGGCTTGGGACCGTTGCCGTTGTCGAACAGGCGTTTCTTGTAATTTTCGTAATCGGTCCCATACAATTCCGCACTATCCAACCGCCGGCTGCCGCTGTTATCTCCAAACCAGGCGATATCCTGCAGTTTCCCATAGCGCTGCGAGGTGGTGCCGGCCCGCGCCGCGTATTCCCATTCGGCCTCGGTGGGCAACCGCATCCCCGCCCAACCGCAGAAAGCGTCGGCATCGTTCCAGGTTACGGACACCACCGGCATGGTATCATTTCCCGCGGCGGCGTTCAGGCGGCGGCCAAATGAGTCCTGATCCGGCGGCATCGGTTTCCTCATCGTCTGCGCGTACCGTTTATACGCCCCCACGGTTACCGTTGTCTGTCCCATCCAGAAGCCCTTTGTGAGCGTAACCGGATGCTGGGGCTTTTCCCAGGAACTACAATGCGGGTCGGCGGCGCTGCAGCCCATTTGGAAGGTGCCCGGCGGAATCCACACATACCGCTGCCCGTCTTTCGGATTCACCTTGCTGGCGCCTGCTGTCTTGTGATCGACCGGCGCCGTCACAGGCGAGCTATCGCCTGGCACGAACACGTACCGGCCAACCACGCTCGAAAGCGTCCACGGCAACTGCTTGCCCCCCGACGCTGCATCGACGCGTTCCCGCACCATATCGAACACGTCGTTCAGACCCAGGCCACGCATGGAAAGCGCGTCGACCAGGCTCCGTGCGAACAGCCCGCTATCGCTCGCGGTGCGGCCTGGCGAGGTAGCGAATACGATATATGTTCCGCGTCCGGCGGTCATGGCGGCCAGTCCGCCCAACCCGCGCGAGACGCCATGATAGGGATTGTCGCGGCAGGCGTCCAGCACCAGGATGCTCAATTGCGCGCCGCTGCGCTCCATGCGTTCCTGGATACGGCCCGCCGGATGGGCGTCGTAGCGAACGTCGGTCTCGCTCTGCCCCTGGTAGTCGGTGGGGATCAGGTAATTCTCGCCGTCCACCTGCACGCCGTGGCCGGAGTAATAAAAGAAGGCCACGTCGCCGGTGCCGAGCTTGTTCGCGAAATCATCGATGGCTTGACCCATGGCCTTGCGGCCGGCATTGGTGGCAAGCGTGACATCGAAATGCAGCTCGCGCAGGCGGGCGGCCACGGCTTGGGCATCATGAACGGCGTTGGCCAGTGGGCGATTCGAATAAGCCGAGTTGCCGATCACCAGCGCCACTTGCTTACGGGCGACAATCGGCTGAATGCGCCGGTCCTGCGGGTGTGCGGCCGGCAGAAGAAGTGCGATTAAAACAGCGGCGCGCAACATGGCTGCACGATATTATGCGCGCCCGAGCGAGGATCTTTCAAGCTGGATCGGCACGGTGGGGACGATGCAGACCTCCAGCAGCGGTTTCCAGAAAACTCTCGCGGGCCGGTTGAACTTTCGTTTCGGCGATGTTCGGCCGGTGGTAGAGTGACGGCCTCGATTCTGATTCAGGATCTCCAGGATGACAACACCTCGTTAGCTGCTGCAATCGGGTGCAGTTCGTTCGAAGCCCGTGCGCAGCGCTCTCAGCGGCCTTTGCCGACCGACTTGCGAGCGGCTTTTCCACAGCTCCTATGCAAAACAAGCGAACTAAAAAACTCCACCGAGGGGGTAGGATCGACATGGAGGCGCGTCAGACCGCCGGGCCAAGTGCTTCGGGACGTCTAGATCGGACTCAATGACTCCCGTCAATAATCAGCTTGGCCACCATTTCGGTTAATTGCGACTTGCGCCAGGCTTCCACCTACGTTTCATGCCGTCGAAGTTCCGTTGCATCTGGGACGCCGACCCACGACAGCGCGTTTTGCAACGAGAATTGCTTGCGTGTTTGGTCACAACCGGCTGGAAATAAGGACCGTTGCTTCCCTGCCACCTTCCGCGACGAACTAGTTGGTCCAAAACTCAATTATTGAGTGGCCACGCGGAGGAGAAAAGCCTGGCAATCTATCGCGAGCTGGCTTTGGGCGACGGTCTCGCCGGAGTATCAGGACGTCAAGCGGCCTTTCCAGTCCGCTGATCTCTATTCCGTCCCATCGCAGCTCTCCTTCTGTTATCTCAGCAGATCGGAGTTGATCCGTCCCGTCATTGATGGATTGCACCGGCGCACCGAGTTCAACCTCATCTTGCCCGTTCCTAAAAAATACTCACCTTTTTTTGCGTGAACTGCCCTTCGCTTCCCAATGCCTCGGCAAAGGAGGTGAGGCAGATGTCGCTGCTCATGATTTTCCTGGACGCCATCTTCGGCCAGGGTGGTTGGTAAGCAAACTCGCAGCGGCCGCGCTCCGGAGGCCCGGCGCACTCCGCCGCGCGGCCGTGGAAATCGTCTTTTTGGGAATAGGTATTTTATGCTAAACTTCTCCGGCATCGGAACGCCTGTTATGAGAAGGTGGATCGCACTGGCCGCTTGCTTTACGGCGGTACTTTCAGCGGCGCCGGCGCCAATCCGACTCCGTCCAGGAAGAACGGTGAACGGCTTACTGGCATTCGGCGAAACACGACTCTATCGTGTCGAGCTGACAGGCGATGTCCGCGTAACGCTCGAACAATACGATGCGGATTTCGGCATCGAGATACTACGTAATGATGGCAAGCTGCTCCGCACCGTGGATTCCTTCGAATGGGGAAAAGAAACTGCGACTGTGACAGGAGCAGCCGGCGTGTTCCGGGTGCGCATCCGCCGGCGGCAGGACGAGTCGGTAACGGCACCCTATCAACTTACGCTGCAACAGCTCGACGCGGCTCTCCAGGACGACGATGTGTGGGTTCGCGCCGAAGACACCTCCACCGAAGCCCGCCGGATGCGGCGCAAGGCTACCGCTGATGACCTGCGGCAAGCCGTAGATGCGGCCCGGCGCGCCGTCCAACTCTGGGATGAGACCGGAGACAAGAGCGCACATTTACGCGCATCGATCATGCTCGCCGATGCCTTGCACGATAGGGGAGTCTTCGACAAAGCCCGGGCCTTATATACCGAGGCGCTGGCACGAAGCGTGGCTGCAGGCGCTTGGCGCAGCGCGGCCGAGTGTCTCAACAATCGCGCTCTCGGCCGGTGGCAGCAGCGCGCCTATGCCGAAGCATTGGACGATCTGGGCCTGGCGATGACTTATTGGGACAAGCTTCCGGCGCAGACCGGTCGCGGCGCCTCGCTCAGTAATCTGGGCCTGGTCTCGTGGGAGGTGGGCGAATTCCAGTCGGCGCTCGACTATTTCGCGCGGGCGCGCCGGGTGCTGCGGCCGCTGGGCTATCGGCGCGGGCTCGCATTTGTCACAAACAATGCCGCCCTCGTGGAAGGTGTGTTGGGCCAATCCGCAGCATCCGTTCGCTCGTTCCGCTCGGCGGCGCTGGTTTTTGAATCCCTAGGCGAAAGGCTGGCCGCCGGCCGCGCTTTCAGCAATTCCGCCCGGATGTATTTGCGGCTGGGCGACATACGGCAGGCAGACAGTGTGGCGCGCCGCGGCCTCGCGCTGGTTGAGCGCGCCGGCAACGAGCGTGCTCTCGCCGAGAGTCTAAATATGCTGGCAGAGGTCTGTACAGCTGTCGGCAGCACCGGAGAGGCATTGAGTTCCGAGCATCGCGCGTTGGCGTTGGCGCGGCGAACGAAAGACGTCCATGCTGAGGCCAACGCGCTGGCCAACATCGGGCTGACGTTGCTGGCATGTCATCGCGCGGGCGCCATCGCGTCGCTGGAAGCCGCGCTCGCCATTTACCGGCGCAGCGGCACTCCGGCGGCGGAAGCGAGCATTCTTTACCACCTGGCACGCGCACGAGCGGAGGTGGCAGACATTCCGCAAGCCCGACGGTCGAGTGAAGCAGCCGTGGAGATTGCTGAAAGGCTGCGCGGCAACGTCGCCGCGGAGAGATTCCGCGTCTCGTTCCTGGCTTCTACACACGACTACTACGCGACGTGCGTTGACATTCTGATGCAGCAGGGGGACGTACGAGCGGCTTGGGAGATGGCAGAGCGGTCGCGAGCCCGGGCGCTGTTGGATGCTCTCGACCGGCCGCGCTCATCGATGGAACAGAACCTGCGGCGGCAGGTTAGTGCCGCGTCGTTTCAGCTCTGGAGCGACCCCGATCACGCCGAGCAACACCGGCACAGGCTGGACGAACTGTCTGCCGCGCTTATTCGGCTGGAAGACGGCATCGGCCGAGCGCCGCAGCCTGCGCCGCGCCTGGAAGACGTCCAGAATCGATTCCTGGATAACGGCACAGCTTTGCTCGAATATTCGCTGGGAGAGAGCCGCGGCTACGTATTCATGATCCGCCGCGACTCGGTGATGTCATTCCGGCTGCCAGCACGCAAGAGGCTCGCGGCGCACATTCAGTCCCTTACCGATGTGCTGCGCGAGGGCGGCGACAGGGCGCGGGCGGCTGCATCCGACCCGGAATTCCGGCGGGCCGCTGCCGCCCTATCCGCGGCTCTGATTGTTCCGGGTTTACCGCACCTCACAACCACTCGGCTCCTCATTGTGCCGGATGCCGAACTGCAATTCGTTCCGTTTTCGTGTCTGCCGCTCCCCGGCGGCGCGGCGTTGATCGACAGGTTCCAGATCCAGGAGGCTCCATCGGCGGCGGTTATGGCCGCGCTGATCGAAAGACGAAAAATCCGTTCGTCGATTTCGCGACGGATTGCCATATTGGCAGATCCGGTTTTCCAAGCGAACGACACCCGTTTCGTTCAGCCGGCCTTAAAGAACGATCCTTCTGTGAGGTTCGCACGGCTTCCCTTCTCAGGTCGCGAGGCGACTGCCGTTGCATCACTCCTCCCCAAAGGAGAATCAACCGTGCTGCTCGGATTCGAAGCCTCCAAGCAGGCGCTCACATCCGGCCGTTTTCAGGACTACCAAATTGTGCACATCTCCACCCATAACGTGCTCGACACTACCAATCCAGCGCTTTCGGGACTCGTCTTGTCTCTGGTGAATCAGGATGGATCGGCGCGCGACGGCCTGCTTTCCCTGGAGGATGTCCACGAACTGAGATTGAACGCAGACCTGGTGGTGCTCAGCGCCTGCGAAACGGCGCTCGGCAAGTCCGAGCAGGGAGAGGGACTGATGAGCCTGACTCGGAGCTTTCTGCATGCCGGGGCGGCGCGGGTCTTGGCTACGCTCTGGCGCGTGGATGACGAGGCCACCGCACAACTGCTGCGGCATTTCTATCGCGGATTGTGGCACGCCGGCCTTTCGCCGGCTGCTGCCCTGCGGCAAGCCCAGTTAGCCGTGCGACGCGAACCGCGCTGGAATTCGCCATTCTACTGGGCTTCATTTGTACTCCAGGGCGCACCCGAGACTGGCTTATGACCGAGTCCATGGCCCCGTTCGAATCGAACGAACACTATCTCCGGGTCCGGCGGAAGCTACGCATGTTTTTCAGCCGGCGGGTCCCTCCGCTTGCGGAGGAGCTCGCGGATGAGGTGATGGTGCGCCTGGTAGCATATACGAAAAAGCACGGGCCTCCCGAAGATGTGGATAAGTTTGCGCTGGGTATTGCCCGCAACGTCTGCCGTGAGGATCGCCGCGAATCCGCCCGGTTCCCTCCGGCCGAGCTGACGGATATTTGCAGGCCGACGCCTTCGCCCGGCGCTGACCTTAACCGAATGATAAGTTCCATTGCGGTAAAGAGGCTAGAACCGGCGGAACGGGAAGCCCTCGAAAGATATTACACCGACGGGGAAACTGCGGCCACTTTGGGCAAGCAACTCGGATTGACGGATGCGGGTTTCAGGACATATATTTTTCGAATGCGCCGCCGCCTGCTTCGATACATCGCTGAAGCAAAAGGCGAGAGCGGATGAAACGGATGGCGAATGCCGGACAGATCATATTGAGGATGCATGAATCCTGCGCAACCAAGCGACGATGACACATTGATCAGGTATCTCCTCGGGGAACCGCTGTCCGAGGCTCTGGTAGATCTGATCGAGGAGCAGTACTTTCAATCGGACCGATATTTTGACCATGTCTCTGGCGTGGAAGAGGAATTGATTGACAGCTACATTCACGGGCGGCTTCTGGCCCACGATCGTAGGCAGTTCGAAACGCACTTTCTGGCCTCGGCGCACCGGCGGAAGAAATGGGAGGAACAGCAGGCGATCGCAAACTTTTTTCGTACTTCGGCTGCTCCGGCGCCTTTTCTAACCGCGCTCGGTAGGTTTCTGCGGTCGCAGAGCCCGGCAATCCGCTTCGCAATGGCGTGCGCGGGGGTGATCCTCGCAGTAGGCCTGGGGGCCCTGGGCGCTGGTTATCTTCGGCTGTCAGAGCAGGACCGGACATTGCAGGCGCGCCTGAGCGGCTTGGAGGACCAAGCTACGCATGCATCCGTGGTGACATTCGTTTTGGAACCGGGTCTGCTACGCGGCGGTGACGGGAACCGTCTGCGGATTCCCGCTGCCGCAGAGTGGGTGGCATTACGGCTTCACCTATCTCGCGCCGATGCGGAGCGGTCTTCCTACACCGCCGCGTTAAGTACTGCCGAAGGTGAGGAATTATGGCGGCAGACGCGTCTGTTGGCTAGCGGTCGTGAGCTGATAATCCGCTTACCGAAATCGTCACTGTCACGCGGAGATTATGTGCTCTCGGTTGCCGGCTCAAGCGCGGAAAATAGCGTTAACCTGCCCTCGTACGCCTTTACAATCGAGTAGGACAGATGCCGTGTTTAGTCGCCGCAGGACGGGCGGGCGCACAATTGGGAGCACTGGTGTGGAAACGGCACCCTGACATCCGGGTGCCCTTCGATAATCGCGGCTCCGTAATTTACGCATCTCGGTACCGAGTATCTCTATTTTCCGGGAGGATGCCGCGATCGCGAATGCCTATACGTCGACAGCCTCCGACATCCTGTTCCGTATTTCGCAGCCCTCTTCGACAGCCACGCCCCATTGCGCGACGATATCAATGGTCTTGCGAGCTGTTCCCGCCAAGTCGGATGCCTGGTCATCGCCAGCTATTAGAAGGAGCCATCTGAAGGCGGGAGGCGCCGGTATGGGGCTAATTCTTTAAAAAGATGGTGGTGGACACGACGAGCTTGCAGTGGCGACGGTGCTCTGCAGTTCATTCACAACCAATAAAGCTCAGCTACAGCCTAGGAAGGATCGAGTGCATGGCGGCCGCCTGGAACAGTTCGCCGCAGAAGGAACTATTGCCTGATGCGCCATGCAATTGAGAAGCGATATATTCTGTAATCGACAATTCGGGTGATCGGCCAGTCCTCGGTGTTCACTTTACTTCCACTCGGGAAAGCACTTCGGATTCGGTTCCAATACGATCCGTACCTTGCGTTCCTGTGGCTTCCGCTGTTCTTTGGGATCAGAGTTTCGCGCTCGCTGCACCCGCGGCCTCCGCATGGGCAACTGGCTTACACTTCCGCAGGCGGAGCAACTGCTTGGGTTACCGGATCTCAGCACCATCCGAGGCAAACGAGACCGCGCCCTCCTGAGCCTGCTGCTTGGCGCCGGCCTGCGGCGGGCCGAGGTGACGGCTTTGACATTCGAGCATATCCAGCAGCGGGAAGGTCGCTGGGTGATCGTCGACTTGGTTGGAAACACGAACGCGTCCGCAGCGTGCCTATTCCGGCCTGGTGCAAAGTGGCGATCGATTCCTGGGCCGAGGCGGCACAGATCCAAACAGGTCGCGTGTTGCGGCCGTTGAATCGAGCCGGTCGCCTGACCGGACCAGCCGTAAGTGTCGAAGCGATCTTCCAGATCGTCAAGGCTTACGGTGCGCGCATGAATCTTGCCATCTCGCCGCACGACCTGAGGAGAAGCTTTCCCAAGCTGGCGCACAAAGGTAACGCCAAACTCGAACAAGTCCAGCTGACGCTCGGCCATGAATCCATTGTCACTACCGAGGCTTATATCGCGACCATCTGGGGATTCGATGCCAACGCTGGTCGTGATAGGCCCGACACGAAAGAAGAATAAAATCAACAGGCAAAACACGTTCCTTTGCGGCGGGAGCAGATATCGCTGGGGAAACCTGGCCCATAATGGCTCGAAGGATCTACGGCAGAGAAAGCCTCGCAGACACCTGGCCTTGCCCCCGAGTATGTTCCACAGTCATGACCGAGCCGAGACAACTCGTCTAGGCGTCAAAGGGTTTGTGGCTCTGTGGTAAACAATTGTGGATCAAAACGAAATGGGCGCGGGTCGCTCCAGACGAGACTTCTGTAATCGCCGTGTAAGGGATTCAGGAGAATATTTCTCTCTTCAGGGCTGATCACCGAAGGAACTGCCGTCGCAAGGGCTGTCGCATTGCGAATCCAACCGCTGCCAATGACTTGGCAAGATGTAATGTCGTCTATGTTGGCGATGTTGAGGGAGTCTGGCCCATGAAGCAGATCGGCTTTAGACCAAACGTAATCTCGCGGCAACTGGCTTTTCTCAACGTGGACGAGAATTTCCAGGCAAGCAAGCGACAGGTGCTCGGCCGTATACGGCATCGGTGTCCCTATCGCATTCCATCGGCCGCCGGCGAGCATCGCCCCGGTATAGTCTGCTGCCGCTCGTACCCCGCGGTGCAACCGGTAGATTGTCATGAACTCAGGAGAAGACGCCGTAGTCGATTCGGAGCAGCGTCTCCAGCACGCGACGTTGTTCACTAAAGTCGCCGGTCGCAACCAGATCCTGGGGGGTACGGCCACCGAAGGCGTCCCTTGGCGAATCCATCCAACTGCGGGCCTTCGCCTCGTCGCCGAATACCTCTAAAGCCCGACTCCAGATGGCCTGTGCACTTGGATGCTCGAGCTGTGCGGCGAGTTGTTCGACCGATGTTGACGGCGGCTGTTGCAGGCTGCCTATGCCCTGAGCGTACTCCACCGAGGTAAGGCATAGCAACCGAATGGATGGTCGAAAAGATTGAAACAGATGTGGATTGAGAAATGCGCGGTCGCACGATAGGACGCGGCCGGGAAGACAGCGTAGGAGAACTAATTATGTACTACAACGTGATCGTTACTTATAAGCGCGACGAAGAGGTCGTTTGGCGTGAAGGTCCGCCGCTGACCGTTCCCTGCCAAAGTCTCGATCTGCTGGCCGGGCCTTCACCCTTCCGGCAAAGTCAGATTCAAACGAAAAAAGAATACTGCTTTCCGGCTACTGCCGCGACCCCTCACTCAGAACATTGGCCGGTTTTTTGGCGTTTATCGTCAACTTGACCGCGGCTGCTTTACTTCAGCCTGGCGATATTTGTGCCGCTGAAGCGTGTCACTCGGGGGGGAGATCCCGCAGTTTGGCGATTGGTCGGCTCTGGCGTCTGCTTATTCGGGCAAGCCAACTCTTCTGCGCAGCGCATTCAACCGAGGGTCTCCGCGAAGGAACGCGTATTCCGGAGCGATGAGATCGCGGCCGATCCGTGTCGGCCCCATGGGAACCATTTGCTGCAAGAAGTCTAACGTGCGGTCCTTGTCCCGTAGCGCGGCAAAGATCAGTCCCTTGCTGGCAGGACGCGGCACGACCGCGGCAACTCGCTCGGCGTCCCCTCGGCGGCCGGCGCGCGCATAGGCTACCCCCAGGGACTGCGCACCCATAAGCATCAGACGGCTAGCCCATTGTTCTTCCAAAACTCGCACCGCATCGGCCATTCTTTCCTGACGGAAGTAGGTTTCGGCCCAGCACTCACTCATGCGCCGATCGTTATCGGCTGCCGCCTGGCAATGGAACTCCGAATCCGCAAACCTGCCCGCTGCCCTGAGCGCCAACATCAGGGCGTGATGCATTTGCGGGGAATGAGTGTTGAGCGCCTGCGAGCTACGCAGCTGCCCAATCGCCTCCTCGATCCTGCCGAGCGGCAAAAGCAGGAACATGGCGAAATGGTTATGCCACGAGGGGTCGGAAGGGGCAAGCTCGATTGCGCGCCGGAAGCTATGTTCCGCGTGGGCCCACTGACCTTCGCGCGCTTGCATCATCCCGAGAGCGTCGTACGCGTCGGGCAGCCTGGAGTCCAATCGTATCGCGTTCCGGGCGAAAGCCCATCCCTTGGCTATCATCTCAGCGCGCTCGGCGGGGCTAAATCGATCAAACGCCGATCGGGCGGCCGCCATCGCAGCCACACCGGCATAACCGGGAGCAAACTTTGGATCTTTTGCGATCGCCTGCTCGAAAAGTTCGATGCTCGCTTCCACTCCGCTTAACGCACGCTGCATTTCTGAAGCGCGAGCGCGGAGGTAGAGATCGCGTACGGCGGGGCTCGTCGACTGCCGTGGGCTTCGGAAGGGTCCAAGTCGGATCCAACTCACCGCGGCTAAGAATGCGGCCAGTCCCACTGCCAATAACGCCCAACGCCACCTTTTGCCGGGGGAGTGGATACTAACCGGGGCGGGGCGGGCTTGCGAGATGTGCGTTGCCGGTCGAATGACTGGCGCATAGCCCCCCTTAGGTATCTCGATAATTACGGGATCGGCGCGTCCTCCATTTAAGTAGTACTCGCCTAGCCGTGCACGAAGGCGGGCGGCCTCGGTGCGCACGATCGGATCGCGTTTAGCGTTGAAATCCGGGCTGCGGCCGAACACCTCGACAGCAATTACCGACTCCTTGAGTTCGTCAGTCCTACCCTCCAGATGTTGTTCCACGACGAAGCCCAGGAACCGCGAGAGGCGCTCGTTGCGGGCAAAACCGGGACTCTCGAGGATCCTCTTCAGTTGACTACGCGCACGGTCCCCCTCTTGCTCAACCGTTGGCATCAGTTTGAGAATCCTTTTATTTCAGTACGATGCAAGTGTATCATACCCCTCTTCTACTCATCCGCGCTTGCTCATGCAAAGACTCGAGCGTAACGTCGCCCTATGAGGGTGCTGCCGGTCGACTTCTTGGGTCCAGACACGCATACCGCGGCACTGCCGGCGCAACGCGCGGGGCGCATTCGCCGCGACTGGCAGTGCGACCACCAGCAGGTGTGGACGCACGGCCACGTTGCTCCACGACGGCCGGGTCTTGATCGCGGGACGGTTCGGCTCGGGTTTCGACGCCCAAGCCAATGCGGAACTGTACGATCCTGCCAGCGGCATGTTCACGGCGACAGACGCTATGACGTAGCGCGCGTCTGAGGGCCTGCTGCGTCCGGACAGACGGGTCGTGATGGCCGCGGGTCAGACGAGTGTACTCGATGTATTCAGGCAGACCTCCCCGCCTGAAGCTGACGTGTATGACCCCTTCCACGGGCGCACGCTACCGAGCAAGTCGCGGGTCTAGCGCAGGCTCCGAAGGGATTTTCGATTTCGAGTCGGAGAATTAGTAGGAGACAAAATGCGAAAGAAACGGTTGTTCAAAGGATGTTGTGGAGCGATGGCGCTGTTGTTTAGTGCGGCCATCGGTCGCGCCGACTTGGTTACGGACTGGAACGCGATCATGGTGGCCACTGTGAGCGGCCAGAATCCATTCGCTCAGGCCCGGTTTGCCGCGATCACACAACTGGCCGTGTTCGAAGCAGTCAATGCGATCACGAAGGATTTCAACCCGTACCTTGGCACGGTCAAAGCGCCATCGAGCGCGTCCGCCGAGGCCGCTACGATCGCCGCCGCACATTCGGTGCTCAAAAGCTATTTCCCTGGGAATGCAGCCAGCCTCGATGCCGCGCGGGCGAGTTCGCTTGCGGCGATCACGGATGGGCCGGCCAAAAGCGCCGGCATCGCGGCCGGTGAGGCCGCGGCTGCGGCAATGATCGCCGCGCGCGCCAACGACGGCGCGGGAACTCCCAAGTTCTACATGCCCTCCTCGTTCGATTCAGGCGAATGGCAAATGACGCCGAGTTGTCCGCCTGACGGGGGGGCCTTTCTGCATTGGCCTGAAGTCACGCCCTTCGGCATCAAGAGAGCCAGCCAGTTTCGCCTTGATCCACCCCCGAGTCTCACCAGCGCCAATTACACGAGGGATTTCAACGAGGTGCGGGCGGCGGGCGGCGTTAACAGTACGGATCGGCCGCAGGATCGGACTGACGTGGCGCGCATTTACGCCGCCGTTACTCCCGTTCTCGTTTTCAACCCTGTCGTAAGAAGCGCCGCACAAGGCAAATCGCTGACGGAGACCGCGCGTGCCCTGGCGCTCCTCAACATGGCCCTCAGTGACGCCGCGGTCGCGACCTTCGATACAAAATATCACTACAGATTCTGGCGGCCAGAGACGGCGATTCGTGCTGGGGACATGGACGGCAACCCAAAGACCGACCCCGACGCGTCTTTCGCGCCTTTAATCACCGCGCCTTGTTTCCCGAGCTATCCGTCAGCTCATGCGACTTTGAGCAACGCGGCTCGAGAGGTGACCGAGCGTATCTTCGGCGGGGGACGGCTGTCCAGCACCGTGTCGACGCCAGCCGTTCCAGGCGTGACGCTCCAGTACGACAAGCTGAAGCAGATCACCGCTGATGTCGATGACGCGCGCGTCTATGGCGGGATCCATTTCCGCTTCGATCAGGATGCTGGCGCTGAGCAGGGACGCCGGGTTGGCGAGTACGTCTACAAGAATAACCTGAAGCGGGCGAAGGCATGCGGTTGTGACGAGGATGAATGAGCGCGTACCTTTTGCGCGGAGGCGAGATATGCAACCCGTCAGCCAACAAGTTGTGCGGGATCACCAGGATCACCAGGCTGTTCTAGTTTTCCTATTCCTGTGTGGGACGGCCCTTCAGCCCTCAAGGGTGATGGCGCAGTTCTCAGGCACGTTCAGGGCGACCGGCACCATGACCGTGGCACGGTCCGGGCACTCAGCTAACCTGCTCCCGAACGGCAGGGTTTCGATCACGGGAGGTGTTCGGGAAATTGTGTTCGGTGGCTTCGAATCATACTCGCCCCGGCCGAACTATACGATCCTTCCACCGGCGCGTTCACTGCCACCGGCAACATGACGACGTCTCGCACCCAGCACACGGCCACGTTGCTGCCCGACGGCAAGGTATTAATCGCCGGAGGAATGGGAAGCCCTGACTAGTGGCTGAAGAGCGCCGAAGTCTACGATCCTTCTACCGGGACCTTCACCGCGTCGGGCAATTGATGGCGCGACTTCGGGAGATGCACGAGCACCACGACTGGCAGTGGGAATCTGCACGCCGGCAAGCTGTGCAGCGGCGGATTGAGTGCTTGGAAACGGATCGGCGCCGGCGATCGCTTGTGCCCGTGGATGCCGCTTTGCAAAAACAGATGGAGGAATTGCCAACGGCGAGGCTGCCGGATACCATTCAGCTCACTGCGGGACTGCTCACCGTCCGCTGCAACGGCATGGAAGATCTTCTGCGCCAACTCGTCTTGCTCGCCAAGATGGCGGATGCTGATTACGAACGCCTTCGTGCCTTGATCGAAGTACCCATTCCGCGCCGTTCTCCCGCACTATGGACCGCATTCCTTAGCTGCAAAAGTCTACGCCTGGAAGCGCCAAGACCCTATCGCAAGTCACAGCATTTAACAGCTTTGTGATTCCGGCCGTCGTGCTGCTCAAAGCCTGCTCAAAGTCGTTGGCTTTTCCGGTAGAATCAGCCAAGGGAGGATGGGTCATGAAACGATCGCTTCTCGCAGCAGCCCTCTTGCTGCTATATGGATGCGGCTCATCGCCGCATTCACCAGAAGAAAGGTATTTCCTGGTCGCTTCCAACATCAAGGTTCCCTACTGGCAGGAGGCTGGCGCAGGGTTAAGCAAAGCAGCCCGGCAACTACAAGTCAGGGCCGAGATGGTCGGTCCGGAGACCTATGACCCCAAGCAAGAACAGGCAGAGTTCCAAAGAATTCTCAAGCTCAAGCCTTCGGGAATCATGATCTCTCCGGCCGACCCCAACCTGCTTAAAGACGACATTAATTCGGCCATTACCAGCGGGATTCCGGTTATTACGATGGACTCCGACGCACCGGAAAGCAAGCGTCTTATGTTTATCGGTACGAACAACTATCAGGCCGGCCTAATGGGCGGTCGCGCAGCCGCACGCGAAATGCATGGCAAGGGCAATGTGGTTGTGTTCATCACGGCGAAGCAGGCGAATCTGGAGGAGCGCCTAAAAGGTTATCGAGACGCGTTCGAGAGCAGCCCGCAAATCAAGATTGTCGAGGTCGTCGACATACACGGCGACCCGCGCGTCGCGTTCGATCGGACGATGGAAATCATTACCAAGGGCAAGCCCCAGGTGGATGCATTCGTCAGCACCGAAAGCATGTCCGCCAAAGAGGTGGCCGACGTGCTCGACCGCAAGAACGCCAAGGGCAAGACAGTCGTGGGGATGGATGCGGTCGCGGGAACGCTCGAAGGAGTCGAGAAGGGGCTCATCGCTGTAACCGTTGTGCAGAAGCCCTTCACCATGGCGTTCTACGGCCTAAAAATTCTGGATGACTTAAATCACCACAAGCCGGAGTCTTTGGACCGGTTCTGGGCACAAGACACCCAGGCGCCGATACCGACATTTGTGGACACTGGCGCCACGCTCATCGACAAGCACAATCTCGCCGCTTTCCGCCGCGCCAGCGACAGTTCGAGGGCTGGGAGCTAGTTCGACGGACTGGCAAAACAGATCGCATCGGAGGATCAGCATCGTCGCCGACCTGGTCGGGGACCATTCAGATTAGCGAAATCAGTGGAAAGTAGGCTTGATGAAATGACGAAGTTCGAGCGCGCCTTGACGAACTCCATCACGCGGTGCAGGTGGCAACCATCGATTCCGGGCCGCGGTCCAGAAATCTTTTGCAGGGCTCATATTCAACGCGATAGCGGGAAGGCACGCGATCGATGGTTTGTCACTTCGTCATTTTTCATCGTCTCGTGCTGAAGTCGACTCGTAAAACGAATACCGTAAGTACTCCCAGCGCCCGCGTTAGTCGGACGGCTTATAGCAATCGAGCACCTTCAGTCCGCGACGCTTCACTTCGTTCGCTATGAATGTTTCTACTGTTTCTGGCGGCTTGTATAACGTGACGGTCCTGCTAATGTCGGGGGCGAAACAATAAGGAGCCGCGGCATCTTTCGTTGAGAGATAGACTGCACCCTCCCACACGCGCTCAGCCGTCCGGTTCGATGGGACATAGACTTTGTAGATAAGGTCCACGATCCCGTCGTGGTTTAGATCGGCGATCCCGAGACGTTCCATGCCCAGACAGCTATCGTAGCTGGCGTTCAGTGGCAGCGCGACGAATGAGCTGTGTTTGCGGTCGGCCGTGTAGACCGCTAAGCGACAGTTGACATTTGTACTATCCATATAGCGGATGATCACCGGCATCACGGCTCGCGTGGTGTTTGCAATCCGCACTTCTAGCGCACTGCCGGTCAGCTCAAAGCGCGGTTTGGTCTCCTGCGGATCGCCTTCGCGGCGCACGGGTTCGGCGAGAAGGCGCAACAATGGTTCGGCCTCCGCGCGCGGCAGAGTGCGCCACGCACTTCCTGTCGCCGTCTGGCTGCACCCGGGAGCCACGAAAACGGCGATCAGGAACAACAGGAGGGCTGACGACGCCACGGCTGGCGCGAGGTCCAGCAGGTTACGGCCGCTGCGGTGTGAAGCTGACGGTGATGTTGTAAACATGATCGGTGCCGTTCCACATTTTGTGCACGGTGAAATTGCTGTTCGGAGTGGTGTCCGTGCTATCGCCGCGGAAGCGCATGATGTATGCCGCGGCCTTCTGCCGGCCTTCGAATCCGTTGAGGCCGCCGTCGAACCTTTTCGGGTTCCGTTGCGAAATTTGAAGAGGAGATCTGGTAGGGTAAGAGGTCCATGCCAATCACCTCGACGAATCCGTTTAAAGGGCGCCATTTCCCCGGCGAGGTGATCCTGCTGTGCGTGCG
>Ga0070741_10003897_pt1 | contig 35856 bp, 33 predicted proteins | sample Coa_R1_4_FD_66440 | JGI IMG/M metagenome (GOLD analysis project Ga0070741, IMG submission 66440) | Surface soil microbial communities from Centralia Pennsylvania, which are recovering from an underground coalmine fire - Coalmine... | ecosystem: Environmental > Terrestrial > Soil > Unclassified ... | reverse complement strand
CCGGCTTTGGGGCAAAATCCTCAGTCCCTTTCCCAACTGCAATGCAGTAGAAAACCGACCTGCCTTCAGCGGATAAAAACAACGCCTAAAATGAAATCCTACTGCATGGTTACGGCTTAGAACCCATCCCGGTAGGGCGGGCAGTCCTCTGCCCGTCGTCGGCGCGCACGGAGTGACGCGCCCCACCGAGGTAGGCTCTTAGCCGGAACCATGCGGTTGGTTTTGGGGAGCACACGCGCCCCGATCCAACTGCATGGTCACGGCTTAATCCATCTCCCTGCGCCCAGCCAGGGCGTGTGTCAGGGTGAGTTCATCCGCGAACTCCAGACCACTCCCCGCCGGCAATCCGTGCGCGATTCGCGTGATTTTCAATCCGGGCCGCGCCAGACGTTTCGCCAAATAACTGCTCGTCGCGTCCCCTTCCACGTCAGTGCCCAGCGCAATGACGATCTCGGTGATGGGTTCGTGCTTCAATCGCTCCTCCAGTTCCGCGATGCGCAAATCCTCGGGTTCGACTCCGTTTAAGGGCGAAATCTTGCCACCCAGCACATGATACTTCCCATGGTACGTCCCGGATTTCTCGATGCTGATGATATCAACCGGCCGCTCCAGCAGGCAGACCAGGGTGGCGTCACGGCGTGGATCGGCGCAGAGCGCGCAAGGAACCTGTTCGCTGTCCGTGAGCGCGCCGCATGTCGGGCAGGGGCGGATGCGTTCGCGGGCGCGGACCAGCGCCTCAGCCAATTGTTGCACCGCGCCACTTTCCGTCTGGACGAGGTGCAGCGCCAGGCGCTCAGCCGAGCGCGGCCCGATGCCGGGCAACTTGGCCAGAGTGGCGATCAGATTGGCAATTGGTTCTGGTAGAGTGGCCACGATTCAAAGTCAAAGATTTGTGAACAGTCAGGCAGCAATACGGTGTCAGTCGAGCATGGCTGGAGCCGTCGCTCGCTCGGGCGTCCCGGAAGTTCTCAAGATCACCGTTCCTCCGCTTGCCCCGCCGCCTGAAGGCGGGACTCCATGCTGGCTGCCTCGTGCGTTCCTGCCTGTTTTGTCACGTCAACCCCGGCAAATTAAATCCCGCGGTTACCTTGCCCATTTCCGTGTTGGAGATTTCCTTCGCCTGGGTCAGCGCCTGGTTGGCCGCGGTGATCACCATGTCCTCCAACAATTGCGCATCCGCGGGATTCAGCGCTTGAGGATCGATCTTGATCGAGGCGAGGGTGCCATCGCATTTGGCGACGACCTTGACCGCGCCTCCGCCGCTGGTGGCCTCGACGGTGCGGGCGGCCAGTTGGCTTTGGACCTGTTCCATCTGCTGCTGCATGCGCGCAGCCTGCTTCATGAGTTTGCCGATGCTGGACATAAATCAATAATTAACTCTATTCGTTAACACGCTTAGGCGCGAACTTCAATAATCTGTCCCTTGAAGATTTCCAATGCCTTTTGGATGAGCGGATCGTTTTTAAAGTCGTCCTTGTTAATCGTGGTGGTGGTTTTGGGCCGTGAAGCCGGCGCGGCGGGACGTTCCGGGCCAGCCTTGACGGGCGTTTCCGGACTGGCTGCATTTGCCGCCACAGGCTCAGGCGCGGCTTCAACGGAACCGGCATTCCAACCCGCAGGCCGCTCGGCTTTGACAAATTTGATTTGCAAGCCGGGATGGCCCAACTCGCTGAGTTTGGTTTGTAGCAACGTGTGATTCCGCGCGTTGTCCACCAACCCGATGTGATCCTCAAATTCAGGGTCGAAGCCAATGGTCAGGAGATTTTTCACCAGGCTCACCGGGTGCGCTTCGAGCAGATAAGTGCGCGTAAACGGACTCGCGCGCCCAACCGCATCCACCAACTTCCTCCAGAGTTGCTCCAAATCAGAGCCGCCTCCCACCGCTGAAGGCGCGCGCTCCATGACAGGCGAAGCGACGGCGGGCGGCTCCGGAGCGTATTCGGTCATGCGCGACTTTGGAGCGGCGGCAGGCGCCGGCACTGCGGGCGCAGTTCGCGCACGGGTCGCGGCGGGAGCCGATGCCGCGGTGCCGGTAGTATCGCCGCCGTTGCGCAAGCTTTGAAGCTGTTGCAGCACGCTATCGAGGCTGACGGCGTTGCGCGCCTCGATGGCTTTGAGCAACGCCACTTCAATGAGAATTTTTTTCGAGGCGGCATCGCGCAGGCGCATTTCGCACTCGCTGAAAACCTCCATCACGCGGGTCAACGCATCGGAAGCCACGCCCTTCGATTGCTCGGCCAGCGAGGCGGCCTCGGCTTCGGACACTTCCAACATTCCCAGATCACCGCGCGAAACCTGGAAGATCAGCAGATTGCGAAAATGATTGAGCAAGTCGGAAATCAGACGCCCCAGATCCTTGCCCCGCCGGGCGAGGCTGTTGAGTTCGCGCAACGCCGGCTCCGCCTGGCCCGCCAGCACCGCGGCGGCAAGTTCCAGAATCTGGCTTTGCGCCGTGAGGCCGAACATCGACAACACATCCGGTTCCTCGATTTTATCGCCGCAAAAGCTGATCAACTGGTCCAGCGTTGATTCGGCATCCCGCATGCCGCCCTCCGCGCCGCGGGCAATTGCGTTCAAAGCCGCGGCATCGATCTTCACCTTTTCCAGTTTCGCAATATGCGCCAGGTGTTTGGTGATGAGCGCGGCCGGGATTCGCCGCAAATCGAAGCGCTGGCAGCGCGAAAGGATCGTGGGCAGCACCTTCTCCGCTTCCGTGGTGGCGAACATGAACTTCACGTGCGCCGGCGGTTCTTCGAGCGTCTTCAACAGCGCGTTGAACGCCGCCGTGGTGAGCATGTGGACTTCGTCGATGATGTAAATCTTGAACTTGCCGCTCGTGGGCACGTATTGACAGGTCTCGCGCAACTCGCGGACCTGTTCGACGCCATTGTTGCTCGCGCCGTCAATTTCCAGCACATCGAGCGAACGGCCTTCAGTAATTTCGATGCAACGCGGGTCGCTATCGGGAAAATCCACCTTGGGTCCGCCGGTGCAATTCAGGCACTTGGCAAAAATGCGGGCAATGGTGGTCTTGCCGGTCCCGCGCGGCCCGACGAACAGGTAGGCGTGGGCGATGCGGCCCTGGGTGATCGCATTGGACAAGGTCTGGGTGACATGCTCCTGACCAACGACATCCGAGAAGCGTTGCGGCCGGTATTTGCGCGCTATGACTTGATACGACATATCTGTGCCTGGGCAACGGGTCTGAGCGCGGCCGGGCGTCCGCCCTCATTCCGCACTCCGCATTCTGAATTCAAAGATGCCAGGGTGACCACGGCGGATGCAGAGCAAACTACCGTTGCTGCATTCCTGCCCTGGCGGGGTTCGTAAGTCCACATTCCATGGGCCCTGGCAATGGAGAATCTGCCGCAGCCCGCCGCGGCGTTCAAGCAGAATTGCAGATCAGCATTTCGCACAGCGAATCGGGGTGGGGGACGGCTCGTTCCCATCATTTGGGAATGTCGTTGTTATTGCGGGAATGAAGCTGTCCCCACGCCGCGGTCAGCGATTCCTATGATGCACCAAACCGCGCCAGGAATGAATATGCTCTGCCATCTCGTCCAGCAGTTTCCGTCGCGGCTCCTTTTCCGGGGGAGCGCCGGTATCAGCATCGTGGGAACGACTGGCAGGTTGCGGTTGTGGTTGTGGTTGCGGTTCCTCCACCTTGCCGGGACTCCTGGCGGCGGCGGCTTTGCCCTGCCTGGCCTCCTGCACGTCTTCCGTGGCGGATTCCCCCTCGCTCTTCCAGGCCGCCTGCTTGGTCGGAAGGATTGGCCTCCCAAAACGATTGGCATAGACCTGGGTAAACTCAGCCCCAAACAGAAAGATTTGCGCGGAATAGTAAATCCAGACCAGGATCAGGATGAGCGAGCCCGCGACCCCGTAAGCGGACGCAATCGAACTGTGCGCGAAATAAAGCCCAAGCAGCAGTTTGCCGAGATTGAAAAGCAAGGCGGTTACCGCTGCCCCAATCCAAACATCGCGCCAACGGACCTTCACATCGGGCAGCAGTTTGTAGATCAACGCGAACAGGGCGGTGGTCACTCCGAACGAAACGAGGAATTCCACGGTACGCCAAACCCAGGGGCCGCCCGGGATGCTGTTTCCCATCGCCTTCTGGACCGCCGCCAGACCGGCGGTGGCCAGCAGGAAAGCCACCAGCACCAGCCCAATGCCCGCCAGCACAAGAAAGGACACAAGCCGATTCAGGATGATCGCTTTCAAACCCGCATCCGAGCGTTGTTCGACGCCCCAGGCCGAGTTCAAGGCGCTTTGCAATTCGAGAAAGAACCCGCTGGCGCTGAAAAGCAGGGCGATCACGGCCACGCCCGTCGCCAGCGGCCCCTTGCCGTGCGTCTGTGGACTGGCTGTTAGCGTTTGCAGAAACTGCCCGGACTTCGGCCCCAGGACGCTGTTAAACGCATGCGAGAATTGCGAACTGGCCGCATGCGCGTTGTAGAACAAGCTGGCGATGTACAGGAGGATGACCAGGATTGGAGGCAGCGCCAGCACCGCATAGTACGCGAGCGCCGCGCCCAGGCGTTGCGCGTGATCAGCCTGCCAATGTTTCGTCGTGTCCCTCAGAAGTTCCCACAGGACCTTGATTCTTCGCATTCTCACAACCAAAGCTAATCGCGCCCGCAACGGAAAAAAGGGTAGGCATCGACCCCACCATCTCTTCTTTTAGGTACTTAATCTTAATCATCCCCCCAAGTTCCAGCAGAAGGGCGAGAAATCTATCTCGGGTAGAGCGGGCAGTCCTCTGCCCGCCGTCGGTGCGCCTTACGCGAACCCAAACATCTGCTTCCGCTTCAGAAACTCCTCCTCGTACCTCGGATGCAACGAACGCAACTGCCGAACCAACTCGGCCGCCGGCAACTGTCCCGGCGCGGCGGACTTGTCCACATACCCGTAGGTCAGGCAGGACCCCAGCGTGGCAAATGAAATGCGCGTTTGCGTTCCCAATGCCCCCATCCCGATCACGCACAGCGGCACCTGCCAATTTCCGGAAAGCAATTCGCGCAGAATTCCCACGTCTCCTTCGCCGTTAACCATGGTGGAAACCTTGACGATCGACGCAACCTCCTGGGCGCTTGAAACCACCTCCCGGAGATCCGCGAGCGCCGGGGTCCGCGCAAAATCGTGATAGGAGGCGATGCAAACCTTGCCTAGCTTCCTTGCCCGTTGGGCGATTGCTGAAACGATGCCGCTACGGAACTCCACATCCACCGCCGCAAGCTGCTCCAACGCCAGTTCCAGCATTTCCTGGCGATGCTCTTCCGGCCCGTCCCATTTGCCGCCCTCATTCTTGTGCCGGATGGTCAAAATAACCGGCCTTCCGCCGGCCTCGATCGCCTGGCAACGGTTGAGCCAGTCCGCTTGATCTGTCACCTGATCCAGCCGAACCTCCGCAATGTCGCAAAGCTCACCGCCGGTCGGCGGTTCTGTCCATGAAGAAAGCGTGCCCACCACGCCCGGCGCAGGCCCGACAATCAATTCGCCCTTCGGCGTCCGAAACGTCGCCTGGGCCTTGCTCGTATTGGCAAGTGTCTTGGTCATTTCGTGTTAAGCTCGTGTACGATACTCCGGAATCCTACAACTCCTTCCGGTCGGCAGCAATGCCCCGGTGGCGGCCCTTCCCCAAATGGTGCGCCAACGTGACCAGCTACGAACTCCGCCAGGTCTTGGAGTGCGGCGTGAAGCGCCGCTTTCGAATAACACTTTCGCTACCTGTACGATTAAGCTCCACGCTACGGGCCAACCCGGGAGGCACTGAACAATCACCATCTAAGCCAACGAAGGCAGGTGCCGCGTGCTGACGTTCAATTTTGGAATGGGAGTCCGACGGCCGCTCGGAATGAAGGCGGAATAAAGCTGGCGCGCGTGTTCCAGTTTGCGGCTGAGATCGCGGCTCTCGTGCAAACGCCGGCGAAGCTCCTGCTTCAAACTGGAAGGATTCGCGGCCGGACGGGCCACGCGAAGCTCGTTGCCGGAAGCTTCCGGCCGAGGCTGCGTTGAACCACCCGCCGCAAGGAAAGCAGCCGGATTCTGCGTCGGCGCGACGTAAGCCGTCCGGTAATGAAGGTTGAATCCTTCGATGACCGTCGCGAATTGTGTCATGATTTCCTCGAAGGTCACCACGAAAAGCCAGGAAGCGTGCGGCGACAAAACGCGGTGAAAATCATTGTAGTAATCCAGACAATCGCCCAGGTCACCGTTCGAAAGAATCGCCTGCGAGATAACGGCATCGGCGGGCTGGCGCACAAGCAGGAGGCCGGGTTTGAAGTTGAACAAAGCGTGGAGAATGAACGGCGGTGTGTGCCAGCGGCCACCGAGCCGTGCGGTTGGATTCGCCTGCCGAAAGGCCATCGTGGCGAGCGCATTGGCTGAACCGGGAAAGCCGTCGATCCAAAGATCAAAGTCCAGGTTGAGACAGTCCCCGCGCCGACGCAGCCGTCCGAACCAGCGATACAAAGCCGGATCATGCCAGAGGCAGGCGCGACCCAGGCGGCGAATCAGAGAAAAGCCCTTGCTCATGGAGGCAGGCGCTGGCGTACGCGACCCCGAGGATCCAGTCTGGTTCTGCACGAAGCCAAGCGTAGAACATTGGCTGAGCCGTGTCAATCGCACCGATCGAGTAAAGAGCCTTGACGGTCACGGCAGGCCCCGACTTTAATTATCGTGACATAGCTGTCCATGATCGCCATTCCTGAAATCGCCGCTTTATTGAAACTCGCCCGGCAGCCAGGCACCGAGGGAATTCCGGCTGTCAAGGCCGCGCTATTGGCGGATACAGCCTCGCAATTGCTTGCTGGGGCGTTGAAAGGGTATGTGCGGCACTTGGGGCTCCATTTGGACCTTTTTGAAGGCGAGTTCGACCAAATTGAGATGGCCGTTCTCGACCCAGCCTCGGCTTTGCACGCCTTTCGCCCAGAGACGGTGATCGTTTATCTCGCCGCCGAGCGCATGGCTGGGAAATTTGGCACGCTGAGTGTCGCCGAACGAAGTGGTTTCGCTGAAGAATTTCGGGAACGGGCACGCCGTTTGCACGAGGCGCTTTCCGCACGCGGCTATCAAACCTTGTTCTTCAACCTGGCAGACCCAGGCGACGGAGTATTCGGAAATTACGGGAGCAAGGTCGCATGGTCCCTCCAAAGCCAAATTCGCCAGTGCAACCTGGAATTGATGCGGCTCGCCCAGGAAGCGAGCGACTTTCACGTATACGACCTCGCGGCATTGCAAGCGGCCATGGGCCGCGCCGCGCTGTTCGACCCAAAACTTTACGTCACGTCCAAGTTTGCGCTAACTCCGGGCATTCTGCCGCTGGTGGCCCGGGACGTTGCCCAGATGCTGGCCGCGCGGAAGGGAATGTTCCGCAAGTGCGTCATCTTGGACTTGGACAACACACTCTGGGGCGGAGTGGTCGCCGACGATGGGCTGGACCGCATCCAGATCGGCGAGCTGGGCTTGGGACCGGCCTTCACCGCTTTTCAATCGTGGCTCAAACAGTTGCGCGACCGGGGCATTGTGCTGGCGGTGTGCAGCAAGAACGACGACGCGAACGCCCGCGAGCCATTCCTGAAACATCCGGACATGGTGTTGCGGTTGGAAGACATCGCCGTTTTCGTCGCCAACTGGGAGGACAAGGCAAACAACATCCGGCGCATCAAAAGTGTCATCGACATCGACTTTGGCGCGATGGTGTTTTTAGACGATAACCCGGCGGAACGGCATCTGGTGCGCGAAAGCTTTCCGACCATGACGGTGCCTGAATTACCGGAGGATCCTTCCGAATATGTCTCCTATTTGGTCGGGTTAAACCTGTTCGAAACTCCGATCTACACCGCGCAGGATGCGCAACGCACGAACGAGTACCAGGTTGAGGCGAAGCGACACGCCGAGCGTGAAAAATTTGTTGACCTGAAGGAATTTCTCCGGAGCCTGGAAATGCGGGCTGTGGTGCGTCCATTCCTGCCCTTTAACTTCCCGCGCGTCGCCCAGCTTACCCAGCGTTCGAACCAATTCAACCTCCGCACCGTGCGTTACACCGAAAAGCAGATCGAATTCCTCGCCAGCTCGGCGGCGCATGCGACTCTTGCCTTCGAACTGAAAGACCGGTTCGGAGACAACGGCTTGATTTCCGTCGTGATCCTCGAAATTCAGGAGGAGGCGCTTTTTATCGATACATGGTTGATGAGCTGCCGTGTGCTGGGCCGCGGCGTGGAGCAGTTGGTTCTCAACACGATCGTAGAAAAAGCGAGGAGTTTCGGCATCAAACGCATTCGCGGCGAATACCTTCCCACCGCAAAGAACGGGATGGTGAAGGAGCACTACGCCAAACTGGGTTTCAAGCGGGAACGTGAAAACCTATGGGTGCTCGAGGTCTCCGATTATGTTGACTTCCCGGTCCATATCGAAAAAGGCGAAGTGGAAGAGGTTGCGAGTGTCTAAACAGATGTGCAGAATAAAGGTCACACTGACGGACTTGAAAGCATTCAAAAAATGCAGGGCAGGCAATGGCGAGGTGCGATTTAACCAGGCAGGTCGGCGCTTTCTCCCTGTCCTGAGGGAGGGGGCGAACGTAATTTCTGAAATTTGTCTCTTAGTTATAATTGCAACCCGCCCAGGCATCCCACGAGCAGTGGCATCCTTGCCAGCACGATCAAAACAGATTTATGAGTGATGAATTATGGCGGGATTTGACGGAGGTGTTCAGGACTTCGCTGGACAATGAGGATCTTACGCTTGCGGAAACCACCACCGCCGACGATGTGGAAGGCTGGGATTCCATAACGCATGTCCTGATCATGGTGGCCGTCGAGAAAAAATTCCGCGTGAAGTTCACGGCGGCGGAGATTCAGCGATTGGAGAATGTTGGCCAATTGGCGGCATTGATTCGAAGCAAACGGGGCGGAGTGTGATGCGGCTGACCTTGCACCACATTGGATGCCTCGTTGAAAACATTCCGGCGGCCCTGGCCGCCTACCCGGGAGGATGCTTTGCCGGGGCCTCCGAGCCCGTGCTCGTGAGCAGCCAGAAAGTGCGCGTGTGTTTTCTTTCGTCGGGCAACGGGACTTTCATTGAGTTCGTCGAGCCGCAATCTGATAACGCTTTTCTTCTCCGGATGCTACGCCGGGGAGTCTCCTACTACCACGCCGGTTATTTGTGCCAGGATTTGGAGGAGTGTGTTCGGAACTTTACTTCCGCGGGGGCCCACGAACTGACCCGCTTCTCTTCGGAGGCGTTCCAAGGACGGCAGTGCGTGTTTCTCGTGACTCCGCATCAACAAATGATCGAATTGATCGAACCGGCCTGAACCAACGGTCATGCAACTGGACACAGTTTACTTCGCGTTGTTCCTGGGTTGCGTCGCCGTGGCTCAGGCGAAGTTGCCCGTTCGATGGCGAATGCCGGTCTTGCTGTCCGCCAGTTTGATTTTCTACGCCTGCTCCAGCGTTTCCTATCTGGTGTTAATGCTGGGGCTGTGCGCTCTGAATTATTGGGCAGCCTCGTTCCTGAGCCGGAGCTCGAATGAACAACGGCGCGCCTGTTTTTTTTGGGCCACCGTCGCCGTCAACCTCGCGACCCTGATCACCTTCAAGTACACCTCGGGCTTAATCGTTCAAGGTTTGAGCCGGCTTGGATGGACTCCCCCGGACGGCGTGGTAACCCGTTTGGCGGTTCCGCTGGGTTTGTCCTATTTCACGTTTCAGATGCTGGCCTGTGTTACCGACGCGTACCGGCAAACCTGGCGGCTCGATTGCGGTTTCGCTGGGTTCACCTTGTTCGGTCTGTTCTTCCCCCAAATCTCTTCCGGGCCCATTCCGCGAGCTGGACGCCTGCTGCCGCAATTGCTCGACGGCCATTCTCCCACAGTCGAAGACCGTTTGAGCGGATTACGGTTGATTGCCTTTGGCTACCTAAAGAAAACCATCGTCGCCAACCGCCTCAATGAATATGTCACCACCATTTTTAATGACCAGACTGGCACGGGCGCGCTGCCGGCGCTGGTGGCTTGCTGCCTGAATGTGTTGGAACTCTATGCCGATTTCTCGGGCTACATTGACATTGCCATCGGCAGCGCGCAATTTTTGGGCATCCGGCTGGACCCGAATTTTGACCGCCCGTTTGTGAGCACCTCCGTGACCGAGTTCTGGCGGCGCTGGCACATTACCCTCGCGCTCTGGCTGCGCGATTACCTCTATACCCCATTGCTGATCCGGATTCGCAACTTGGGGATGACCGGAGTGGTTCTGGCCATGATAATCACGTTTGCCATTTGTGGCATCTGGCACGGAGCCACTTGGACGTATTTGCTTTTCGGCGTCAGCCAGGGCGTCGCCCTTTCCGTCGAAACGCTCACGAAAACGTGGCGGAAGAAACGGCTGAAGCAGTTTCCGGAATGGTCGGTCAAATGGGCTGGCAGGATCTACACCCTGGGATTTTTCGTCCTCACCCAGGTATTGTTTCGCGCGGCCAATCTGCCGCAAGCGATGCGCATTTATGGCCGTCTGACGCACTGGCGATTGTCCCTTCACCTGAGTGAAGTCATTCCCACCCCTTTCTTCTTTGCTGTGGATTGTCTGGCCATCGCCATGTGGATCGCTGTCGCCCGGTCCCTGGGCAGGGCTTCTAATCGCACCACCCCGCAATTTGTGCTCCTTTGTGGATTGCTGATCGTTTTTCTCGGACGCCTCGGGGCAGCCCATTTCATTTACGCAAAGTTTTAATCCCGTGAACTGGAAATCCTGGCTTTTGGCATTCCTGATCTTCGCCGGCAGTTGCGTCGTGGCTGATCTGGTTGCGACCTATGGGGTTATCTTTCGGATGCCAATGTACGACACTAATCGCATCCTGCATTTGTATCAGACCAACCTGGACGAAATACCCATGTTCGGCACTTCGAGAATCCGGTGGAACTACGACCCGGTGGTATTGGGGCCCAACCTCTACAATTATGGCATGGATGGCAGTTCTTTTGAGGTGACGGACGTGCTGCTCCAGATCGAACTGGCCAAGCCGAAAACCACACCGATCATTATCGAGCCGGAGTTCGAGGATACCCATAAGCTCGGCGATCCGGCCAAGTTCATCCCGCTGCTGTCCGACGCCCGGTTCCGCCCGCCCATGCAAAAATTCCATGCTCTGGGTTGGTGGCAGTTCATTCCCGGCTTGCGTTACTTTGGGCAGTATGACGTTTACGTGCGCGAATTTCTCAACAACCGCCGGATGACCAACTGGAAAGCGGCTCAGGGCTACAGCTACGACACAACCCCGCCGCCCTTCAATCGGGCGGCGTTCGACAAATTGGTCGATATCTGACTTCATACGCGCTGTGGTTACTTCCCGGATGAAAGTCAGGAGCGCCGGCTGATCGCCCACATCACCCGCCACCCGGAACGGCTCTTTTTCCTGGTTTATTCGCCTCGTCATTCCTCCTGGTATGTGCGCTTCGAAAACACTGACAAGTTGGAAGCATTTCAAGACCGGTTGAAGGCTCTCCCCAATGCCGTCGTCATTGACTGGAGCCGGCTGAAGTATCCGGACGAACTTTTCGAGGACACCGTGCATCTGCGCCACGATGGCGCGATTGATTTCTCGCGCAAGCTGGCCGATAAAATTGGGCAGGTGTTGAAAGAGCGCCATGGGCAGACAGAAACCCGCGCTGAAAAGTAACTGGACTCGCCCGCGCATTGAACCCACGGGTTTGCGCTTGCTTCCGATGGCCAGTCACTTGGAAGCTGGTTCTGTGACCGGGTTGGGCACGCTCTTTTCCCGCCGATAATCGCCCCGGCTGAAGTATTTTTCCAGCCACACATAGAGGCAGATAAACAGATAACGGCTGCCCATCTCCTTGATCTTCAGCTTCGGTTCGCCCGTTCGGCGATTCCGCCACGTGATCGGGATCACCGTCCAACTGAACCCGCGCACAATGGCCTTCAGTGGCAACTCCACCGTGATATTGAAATGCGGCGAAATCAACGGCCGGCAACCGTCAATCACGTCTTTACGGTACGCCTTGAACGCATTGGTCGTGTCGTTCAACCGGATGTGGAACAGCGTTTTGATGAAAAAGTTGGCCATCCGGTTCAGCATCAGCTTGACCCGTGGATAATCGATCACCCCGCCGCCCTTCAAAAATCGGCTGCCAAAAACACAATCATACCCCTCGTTCAGCAGCTTCCAATAGCGCACCACATCGCGGCAATCATCCGACTCATCCGCCATCATGATCACTACCGCATCGCCCCTCATGCTGTTCAATCCGTGGACGATTGCCCGCCCGAACCCGTGTTGCCCCTGGTTTTGCACCGGCGCCAACGCGGGAATCTTTTCCTTTAACGCCGTCAGCATTTTCCAGGTCTGATCGCTGCTGCCGTCATCGACCACTACGATCTCATGTGCGATACCGTGGATGCGCAATTCGACATGCAGGTGCTCCACCGTGGAACAAATGCACCCTTCCTCATCCCGCGCCGGCAGAACGATTGAGAGCAACTTCAGCGGAGCGGGATTGGACGCCGGCAAGGTCATGCATCGCTCGATAAATCCAGCCAGTCCGGATGGCTCTCCGCGTGCCGGGCGATTTCATCCAGAATGGCTTCCAGCGGCGTGACGGGCCGCCAGTCCCAAACCTGCTGCGCCTTTCCAGTGGCCAGCACCAGCCAGGGGACATCATAGAGCCGTTCGTGAAAATCCTTGCCCACTTCGTGGGCGCCAAAGCGTTCGGCGCACCAATCTGTCAGTTGCGCCAGCGACACCGCATGGTCCGCGCCGCCGCTTACGTTCAACACTCCGCCATGCCGGCCGGACGCGTTCATCTGCTTGAGCAACAGCGACACCAGGTCGCGCGGGTGCAGGCAATCCCGCACCTGATGACCCGTCCCGCCAAAACCAATGTACTTGAGCGGGCGCTTGCGCCGGTGGCCATGAATCCAAAACGAAAAAATCCCCTGGTCCGCCCTGCCGAATTGTCCCGCGCCGGCCAGCACGCCGCATCGGTTGATGTAGATCGGCAAGCCGAACGCCGCGCCATACTCCAGCCCCAGCACCTCGGAAGCCAGTTTGCTCGCGCCGTAAAGTGAAAGCGGCGGCTCGGTCGAAAAGTCTTCCGTGACACCCCAGGGCGTCAAGCCTGCGCCCGAGTACCCCTCGCAAATTGGGGCAAAAGCATTGCGTTTGGTTTCCATCTTCAATCGGGCCAGCCGCGGCAACGAATAGACCCGGCTCGTGCTCAACATCAGGAAACCGGAGCGCACGCGCTTGCAGAATTCCAGCAGGTTGATGGTGCCGACCAGGTTATGCTCGATCAACTGGCGGCTGCTGGTCTGGCCTTGCACGCCCGCCAGGACGCTCGGGTTTGCCGCCGCATCGATCACCCAATCCACCGGCGGCAAAGTTTCCAAATCGCTTGCATTGCGGATGTCCGCGTGAAACAGCCGCACCCCTCTCTTTTTCCAGCCCTGCCGGTTCAATTCGCTGCCCGGCCGAACCAGGTTGTCCAGCCCCACGATTTCCAGTCCCGGGTTTCGCCCCAGCAGCTCCACCGCCACCGTGCTCCCCACAAATCCACAAATTCCCGTGATGAGGATCTTCATTACGCTGAACGCCAATGGCGATAAGGAGAAGTCATGGCTGCTTTCCTCCGCCCTTTGTTGAGGTTCCCGCCAGCCGCTGCTGCCACGATCCCACAATCTCCGCCACCACTTGTGGCAAACTTTTGGTGATCGACCACGCTGGATAATGCGCTTTCATCTTCCGCAGATCACTATAATAACAGATATGGTCACCGATCCGGTTCTGGTCAACATAGGTGTATTTCTGGGACCGTCCAGTGCAGCCTTCGACCATCTCGAAGGCTTCGAAAATCGAGCAGGAATTGTCCTTCCCGCCGCCTAAATTATAAACCTCGCCGCATCGCGGGTTCCTGGCGAACTCAAACATGAACGCCGCCACGTCCTCCGAGTGAATATTATCCCGGACCTGCTTGCCCTTGTATCCATAAACTTTGTACTCCAGCCCTTCCACGTTGCATTTTACGAGGTAACTCAGGAACCCGTGCAATTCAACCCCGGAATGATGCGGCCCCGTCAGGCAACCCCCGCGCAAACAGCACGTCGGCATGTCGAAATAACGCCCATACTCCTGCACCAGGATGTCCGATGCCAGCTTCGACGCGCCGAACAGCGAATGCTTGGATTGATCGATCGTAAACGACTCCGCAATCCCATGTTCAAACTGCGGATCGTCGTAATCCCAGCGCTTCGCCAATTCCTTCAGCCGGATGCGATTGGGCGCGTCGCCATACACCTTGTTCGTGGACATGTGGATGAACGGCGATTGCGGACAATGCCGCCGCGCCGCTTCCAACAGGTTCAGCGTCCCGACCGCGTTGGTGTCAAAATCATCGAACGGGATGGCCGCCGCGCGGTCATGCGAAGGCTGCGCGGCCGTATGAACGATCAAGCCCGGCTTGACCTCCTTCACCACCGCTTCGATGCCGTTGCGGTCGCGCATATCCGCCTCGTGATGCTGAAAGCCAGCCAGCTCCTTTTCCAGCCGCCGCTGGTTCCAGCGCGTGTCCCCCTGCGGACCGAAAAACACCGCCCGCTGGTTGTTATCGATTCCATGCACCGCAAACCCGCGCCCTCCAAAATAAAGGCAAACCTCCGACCCGATCAGGCCGTTGGACCCTGTCACCAGGATTTTCTTCGTTGCATTTTGCAAAACGCCAGTATCCGCACCCACTGCTCCCAACGCAAGCCGATTAAGCCGCCGGGATGCGTATGGGACGCATCTCCACACTGTTACCATGGCTTTGGTAGGGATGGCGCGCTGCGCCGTCCCCGTCGCCGAGCGCAGCGTCAGGCGACGGAACGAACGATCCGGATCGCACGGCTTCGGCAACGCGTTCCGCCCGCTGGAACGCGGGCGGGGACATCGCAGCGCGATGTCCCTACCTTTCTGGGTAAGAACAGTGCCGATCTGCGCCCAGGCATATGGGATGCATCCCGGCACAACCACCACGCCGGAGCGAGGCGGGGAGAGGGCGGGGCGTCCCCGCAATGCTTTCGGGCCCGAAACAAAACGGGGACGGGGCGTTCCCTGGCTGCCATCTTGTCTTGCCTTAATTTCCCGACGAAGGCGGCTCCGCGCTCGATTTGACCCGTTCAAACCCGTCCAAACCCGTTCAAACCCGGTTCGAAATCGCCCAAACCCGGTTTGAACCCGGGTCGCACCCGTAGTGGAGACGGTGCGCTGCGCTGTCTCCGTCACCGCTTGTCTCGCCGTAGCTTCCGGGCGAAGGCGGAGGCGTAGCGTCCGGCGACGGAACGAATCACCCGGACTGCCCGCCTCTGTCGGCGCATTCCGCACTTCGCATTCCGCACTCAATGGACTGTGGACTGGGTTCATTTCGGATTTCATTCCCGATTCTCTTCCGGATTTCTGATTTCGGAATTATCCAACATGCCGCGATCCTCGCGCACAGATGAGGGAACGTCTAACCACTATGACATATCGTGACGCATATGACATACTATGACGCAACCTTTTTCCTTTCACCCCTTCAGCCGCTCTCGGTCTTGTCGCGCCCGAACTCCTGAGCGGAGGAGAGCCTGCCTGGCCTGCCGGTTCGGATTTCGGATTTATCCATCATTCGCCCTCACAATCGCACGGCCATATCTCCCAGTCTAACAACTGTGCACGCTATGCAACGCCCCGCTCTTCTTCCACTCATGATCACGCAATTCCGAGATCGAGTTCGTAGGCCAGAACCGGCAATCTTCGCGGCTTGCCCGCCACCTTCCCGAGGGTCAACCTCACCCGCTTGGCGCCCATCCGCAGGTAAAAGCCTTCGGCGTTCGGGTCGGACTCGATCAGCAGTGTCTTGAATCCCAGGCCGCGCGCCTGTCCAACGGCGTGCAGAAATAGGTTGCGGCCCACGCCTTGTCCCATCGCCTCAGGCCGCACCCAAAGATGCAGGAGGTACAACTGGCCGCGCCTGACACCCAACGCATGGAAGCCGACGATGCGTCCATGAATCACAGCAGCGAAACTTTCATGACGGGCAAGGAACTTCGGTCGAATGGTGAGCAACTCCCGCCACTCTTCAATCCAAGGTTCGGGATAACCCCAATGCCTTTTGGCCGCGAATGCAATCGCAGTCAGCGTTGCGGCGTCTTCGGGCTGAGCGCGCTTGAAGTGCATCTGGTGCCTGACAGAGCGCATCGGGACGACGTGCCGGTTTGGTATCGCCATAATTTCTGCTTGCTTGCGCCGATCGTTTGCGCAAGGATTCCTGAAACGTCAAATTCGGCGTGCTTATGTCGGTCGAACTTGAACTCCAAAAGTTTCCGAAAGACATCAAACTGAAGGATGGTTTGAAATGCAAGTGCCGCCCCTTGCGCAAGGACGACGAGAAGGCGTTCCATCAGTTCTTCCAGGCGGTTCCCGAGCCCGAACGGATGTTCATCAAACATCGCGTCACTGACTCCGAGGTGATTCGCGATTGGTGCCGCAACATCGATTTGGGGCGCAATCTTCCGCTGCTCGTCATTGGCGATGGCAAAATCCTCGGCAGCGCCACTTTGCACCAACAGTTGGGCGGATGGAAGCGCCACATTGGCCGTGTCAGTGTCCTCGTGCTGGCCAGCTATCGCGGGCGGGGAATCGCCCGCGCCTTGCTCGCCGAAATCACGGACATTGCCCGAAATATCGGCTTGGAAAAACTTGAGGCGGAGTTCATCGGCGGGCAGGAGGCCGCCATCAAGATGTTCGCCCTGCTCGGCTACAGCAATTTGCTGCGGCTGCCCGACTACGTAAAGGACATGCAGGCCATTTCGCACGATTACGTCCTCATGGGCATCGATTTGCGAATCGATGAGGAATACGCGGGGATGGGATGACGAGGAATGACCAAGGCCGAATGTCGAATGGCCAAAGTCCTGAAGCATGAGCCGAGGTCGGCTGTTTGAGTTCGACCAGCGGCGTTCCACTTATGCGCGCTCCTGAGAATTGTCCGAATTGCGGAGCGGAGGTGCCCCCAAATGCGAAGGCGTGCCCGGAGTGCGGAGCGTGCGAGGAAACCGGATGGAATGAACGCGCGGAGAGCGATCATTTGGGCCTGCCGAATGACGAGTTCGATTACGATGATTTTGTCAAACGCGAGTTCGGCGAAGAAACCGCGAAACCGCGGGGCATTGCTTGGTTCTGGTGGGTGGCCGCCGCAATCGTCGCTGCGGTTTTTGCGGTGTTGCTGTTTCGTTAACCTGGCCCGCATGAGGGTTTTAGAAGTGTTGTTACCAGAGATGTTTGGTAACCTTCGCGTTCATGGTCATTAAGTTCTTCCCAATTATGACTGGTTGCCTGTTGCTCGCGCGCGCAGGGGCCGCGGGCGACTGGCCGCAATTTCTCGGGCCGACTCGGAACGCCGTGTACGCCGGACCCGAATTGGCCACGACCTGGCCAAAGGAGGGCCCGCCGGCAATTTGGCAAAAGCAAGTCGGCCATGGGTTCAGCGCGCCGGTTGTCGCGGGTGGAAAACTGATTTTGTTTCATCGTTTGGAGAACAAGGAAGTCGTCGAGAGCTTGGACGCGGCCACAGGCAAGGGAAACTGGCGTTTTGATTATCCCACCGCTTATGAGGATGATTTCGGATTTGATCCTGGCCCTCGCGCCACGCCCAGCGTTGCGGATGGACGGGTCTATACCTTCGGCGCCGAGGGGATGCTGCATTGCCTGGACCTGGCGAGCGGGAAAAAGATTTGGAGCGTGGACACCAAAAGGGAGTTTCAGGCCGCGAAGGGATTCTTCGGAATTGCGTGTTCGCCCCTGGTTGAAGGCGAGGCCGTGTTGTTGAACATCGGCGGCGCGGACGGAGCGGGAATAGTGGCGTTCGACAAATTGACCGGCAAGGTGCTTTGGAAGACTTCGCGCGACGCGGCAAGTTATTCGGCGCCGGTTGCCGCTACGATCAATGGCCAACGCTACGCATTGTTTCTAACGCGGGGAGCGTTCGTTGGCCTGGAACCCGCCACCGGGAAAGTGGACTTCGAGTATCCATTCCGACCGTCGATCTCCTCGTCCGTCACCGCTGCCACGCCGGTGGTGATGGATGACCTGGTGTTTATCTCCGCGAGTTATGGGGCAGGGGCGGCGGTTCTGCGCGTGAAAGACGGCCAGCCGCAAAAACTCTGGTCAGCAGATGACGTGCTCTCGAATCATTACGCGACCAGTGTTTGCCGTGATGGATTCCTCTACGGAGTGGATGGTCGGACCGATCCGGGCTTTCAGCCGACCCTGCGTTGCGTGGAACTGAAAACGGGGAAGGTTCGCTGGAAAGATGATTCGGTGGGGGCCGCGACCATTACCCTGGCCGGCAATCAGCTCTTGATCCTGACTGAGAGAGGCGAATTGATCCGTGCTGCCGCCACTCCCGACGGTTTCAAAACGAATGCGCGCGCCCAGATCCTTCCCACGCAAGTTCGCGCCTATCCCGCCCTGGCGGACGGATTCCTTTATGCGCGGAGCAAGGACAAACTGGTGTGTGTGAACCTGGGCCTGGCTGGGAAAAATGCCCAATGACCAAAACTCAAGCGCGAGGCTCCAACTCCGAAAGCTTTCGCTCCCTGTAGCGGCAGCCATCCTGGCTGCCAGTGAGCGCGGCTTCCAGCCGCGAGTTAATTAACGTCAAGCTTTCGGGGCTATTGTTTTCCACTAGTGGGTTCCTTCGGAAAAAAGCGTCTGGAGTCGGGATGCGCGCTGCGCGCTCCGCACTTTACTGACGCACCAGGGCTTTTGCACCTCGCCGCTTTACCCTTGAACCCACACGCGTTTTGTCTTAGACCTCAATCAAGCTGAATCAAGCTTTCAACATGGCTGAAATCGCTGCCTCTGAAATCGCGCTCCCGGAGCCAAAGCCCGCCGCGGCCACGCCGTCAACCCAGCGGCTCATGTCCGTCGATGCCCTGCGCGGCTTCGACATGTTCTGGATCATCGGGGCGGATTCGCTGGTTTATGCCCTGCATCGTTTGAGTGATAATCGCGCGACCACGTTGCTGGCGGATCAGTTGGAACATGCCGAGTGGGAAGGGTTTCACTTCTACGATCTTATTTTCCCGCTGTTCGTCTTTATCAGCGGCGTGTCCGTGGTTTTCTCGCTCACGCGGATCATTCAACAACATGGCCGTGCCGAGGCCCTCAAGCGGGTGATCCGCCGCAGCGCCCTCCTGTTCGTCGTGGCACTCATTTATTCCGGCGGAGTGAGCACGGCATGGCCAGACATCCGGCTGCTGGGCGTGCTGAACCGCATCGCGCTCTGTTACCTGTTCGGGGGAATCATTTTTTGTCTCGTGCCGTTGCGGGGCATGATTGCGATTGCGGTTTCGCTGTTGCTCGGTTACTGGGCGCTGATGACTTTTGTGCCGATTCGCGACATCCGCCTGGCGAAGTACCCGGACAAAGGCCATGTGCTCGCCGCCAACGACATCGAGCGATTGTACGCCGAACGGGGAACGCAGGATACCAACGCGATCTTTTACAGCACCACGAACTGGGTCACGGGAAAATACGACAAGGGTTACAATCTCGCGAACCATCTGGACTTCCAATACCTGCCCGGCAAGCGCTGGGATGTTTATTGGGACCCCGAAGGTTATCTCAGCACCATCCCGGCAATCGTCACCTGTCTGCTGGGTGTCTTTGCGGGACTGCTGCTGCGAAGCGGTCATTTCTGCGATAAATGGAAGGTGATCTATCTCCTCTCGTTTGGTGTGGCCGGTGTGCTGCTTGGCTTCTTGTGGGGGATGGAATTCCCCGTCGTCAAAAAAATATGGACTTCTTCCTTCGTGCTGGTGGCGGGCGGTTACAGCGCCATTTTACTGGGTACGTTCTACTATGTGGTGGATGTCCTCAAATTCCAGAAGTGGTGCCAACCCTTTGTTTGGATGGGCATGAATTCCATCACCATTTACATGACCAGGAATATAATCGGCGGTTTCAACAAACTGGCCGCGCGGCTGGTCGGTGGGGATGTCCAAACCTTCTTCGACAGCCACATCGCCGCCGGCCTGGGCGGGATGGTGCTGGCGATCACCGGGTTGCTGCTGGCGTTCTGGTTTGTGCATTTCCTTTACCGCCGGAAAATCTTCCTCCGGCTATAATTTTTATTCTTATAAATTCCACACTTTTTTCAGAACACTTTCGCAACTTCCCTGTCTGAGAAGTGTTCAGCATACAGGACGATTGCGCTTCCTCAGGCAATCGTGAGTGGAAAAGTGAATTTACATTGAACTCGTAATCGACGCACAAAGCTGTCTAACGCCCAGACTCAGATTCGAATGCCGCTTTTGCCCGCCATGCAGTGCTCTGCCGCGGGATGCCTGGGGAGGTGCCACAACCGTTGCGCCATACTGGCGCACATTGGGGAAATGTGGGGGAGGCCGTGGTTGCCAGCTATGCCAATAGCGGGAAACACGGGCCTCCCCTGTTTTGTCGAGTGAACCTAAGAAGCACCAAGCACCAAGCGCCAAGCACCAGAAAAGCTCCAAATCCCAACCACCAGCCGAGAATCCACCTGGGATTTGGAATTTGGTGTTTCCCTGGTGCTTGGCGCTTGGTGCTTGGATGTTTCCTCCTAACCTGTGTTTGCGCGCACAGCGCCGACTGGCCTCAATTCCTCGGTCCCGACGCCAATGGCACATCAACCGAAACCGGTTTGCTCCCATCCTGGCCGACGAATGGACCGCCCATGGTTTGGGACAAGAAAATCGGCGCCGGTTACGGAGCGCCATCCGTGCGTGGAAATCGATTGGTGCTGCATCATCGTATTGCGGACGAGGAGATTGTGGAGTGCTACGAGGCGGCCACGGGCAAGTCCTTGTGGCATTACGGGTATCCCAGCCACTACGTCGATCCTTACGGGTACAACAACGGGCCGCGCTGTACTCCGCTGCTCTCCTCGAACCGTTGCTACACCTTCGGTGCCGAGGGCAAATTGATCTGCCTGGAATTGGACACCGGCAAGCTGGCTTGGCAGCGCGACACGGGATTCGATTTCAACGTGCCCGAAGCCTTTTTCGGGGTCGGCAGCACGCCCATCCTCGAACAAGGTTTGTTGATTGTCATGGTCGGTGGCCAGCCGAATTCGGGCGTGGCGGCCTTTGATCCGGATACCGGCAAAACCGTTTGGCAGAGCGTGGGCAAGCAAAACTGGGAAGGCGTGCCGATGACCGGCTGGCCCGGCGAGCAAACCGTGCGCTGGAAGTCCCTGGAAAAGCAAGCCAGCTACTCGACGCCCGTAGCCGCCACGATTCACGGGAAGCGGCACATTCTTTGTCTGATGCGGCAGGGCCTGGTGTCGATCGACCCCAAAACCGGCGCGGTGAACTTCAGCTTTTGGTTTCGCTCGCGTGTGGATGAATCCGTGAACGCGATGAATCCGGTTGTGGTGGACGACCTTATTTTCATTTCTGCGGCATATTACAAGATTGGTTCAGTGCTATTGCGCGTGAAGCCGGACGGCCATGGCGTAGAAGAGGTGTGGCGAAGCCTGGCGCTGGAGCAGCATTGGGACACCCCGATTTATCACGATGGATTTTTGTATGCCTTCAGCGGGCGCAACGAGCCGGATGCCCGGTTCCGCTGTGTCGAATTCAAGACTGGCAGGCTGATGTGGGACCGCGACGAAAGCTGGCCGTTGCATGGCCGTGAAACACCTTCCGTGTATGGGCGCGGTTCCGCCATTATGGCCGATGGGAGGTTGATTGTGCTGGGCGAAGGCGGGTTGCTCGGGTTGTTCAATTTGAACCCCCGCCAACCGGAGGAGATTTGCCGCTGGCAGGTTCCGCAATTACATCATCCCTGCTGGGCCGCGCCGGTGCTCTCGCAAAAGCGGCTTTACTTGCGCAGCGAAGATCATTTGGTCTGCCTGAATGTTGCAAAGCCAGGTACCGATTGACTTTGGGGAGCCGAACTCAACGACCTACAACGGGACGGTCTCGGCCTGCCGCGCCGTGAAGCGACGCCAGCTTGTGTAACCGGCGCTGCGCGCCGACTGCATGGCTTCGGTGAAATTCAGGCCGACTTCGCCGGGTGCGTGCGCGTCGGATCCGAAAGTAATGGCCACGCCATGGTTTTGGGCGAGTTGGACGATGGCCTGATTCGGGTAAATCTCGCGACAATCCTTGCGCAGGCCGGCGGTGTTGAGTTCCATCGCCACATTATTCTTCGCCGCAGCCTTGACGAAGTGCTCGAAAAGCGGAGTGCAGTCGCGATCCGGGTAGATGCGAAATTTCTTCGGCAGGTCGGCGTGGCCGATGATGTCGAAGAGGCCGGATTCAGCGGCGCGGGTCAGCCAGTCGAAATAAATGGACCAGACTTCATAGGGATCGTGCTTCTTCCATTCGGCAAGCTGCAGCGGACTATCGATGGCCCAGGAGTGTGAAACGTAATGGACAGAGCCGATGAAATAATCCCAGGGATGCAGGCCCGCGAGTTTGCGAATCCATTCCTCCTGGCCGGGCAGGTAATCGACTTCCAGGGCGAGTTTGATCGTGAGCTGGGGATGGTCCTTTTGCGCCTGACGAACGCTGGCGACGTATTCATCCAGGTTGCGGAAGTACATGCGCCATTCGTCGAAATCGTCCTGCGGCATGGGCGAATGATCGGAGAAGCCGATTTCCTTAAACCCAAGCGCAACGGCGCGCGCGGCGTATTCGGTCGGCCACCCCGTTGCGTGCCGGCACAACGGCGTGTGCATGTGATAGTCAGCAGGCCACATATTAAACAACATACCCGGGATCGCGGATGGAAGACAGAGGATAGTGCGAAGGATCAAAAATCGTAGCAGCCGACGTGAGGAGACTCTGATTTTTTTCGAATACAGATTGGAGCCCCCTCACGTCGGCTGCCGCCAGTGGGTTGGTTAAGTTCGCCCTGAAGAAAGGGAAGAACATTTTTCTCTGTCTTGGCGGGTCCGCTTGAGGTAAAAACCCGGCGTGAAGATCCAAAAGCTAACCTCCGGCTCCGGCGCATCTCCCAAGACCGGCGACACCGTTACCGTGCATTACACCGGCTGGCTGACGGACGGCGCCAAATTCGACAGTTCGGTGGACCGCGCCGAACCTTTTTCCTTCGTGCTTGGAACGGGCCAGGTCATCCAGGGTTGGGACGAGGGAGTCGCAGCGATGAAAGTCGGCGACAAAGTTCGCCTGACCATCCCACCGGAAAAAGCCTACGGCGAGCAAGGATATCCCGGCGCGATCCCGCCAAACGCGACGCTAATCTTCGAAGTGGAGCTGCTGTCCATTGGGTGAAGCTCCAGAATGGAACATTCAAGGGGCTTTAATCCACCCACAACACGGGCTGCGTTATGGCGATGTTCCGTTGGACTTCCACGTTTTCGGGATCTGCGGGCAGTTTTTTCCATAGCTCGAGATAACGCGGTTCATTGAATGCGAGCCCCGCAAAGAGCAGGTGCGGTTGCCGCGCCGGCCAGTCGTCCCAGGCCTGGATGTCGGGCTTTTTCGGCCATTTCGATTTATCCACGAGAAACGGGTATAGGAACTCGACCGCCTTGCGAATGCCGCGCCCATCGGTGGTTTCAAACTTCCACAAGTCATCGTCCGATGTCGAAAGCACCTGGCATAGCGTTACCATGTTATCGAGTTGGAAAATGGAATAGCCGTAGGGCTTGGTGCGCGCCAGTTCGGCGGGAAAGCTGCCGTCCGGGGCCATTTGTTTCCCTACGAACACTTCCTTGAACTGCCGGCGGCATTGCGCCAGTTTCTCTTCGTCTCCAACAAATTCGGCAAACACGGCCAGTTGCAAGTGGAAGGCGACGGCGTGGTTATTTTTCGCGGCGGCTTCGTCGTGGCCGTTTTTGCTCGTGACCATCCAATTCGCGTAATCGCGAAACCACTGTTTCAAGCCCGACAGTACTTCCGGCGGCATCGCGGGCGATTTTGCCATGGCCTCGATCGCGCGCGGTACTTCGATTAGTTGCAGGGTGTCGATGATCCCGATGCCACGGCCCGGCGACACTCCGGGAATGGCTTGCGCATATTGCAGGTTCGGGTTCATGCGCGTCTCTGGATCGAGGAAGAACACCTTCAGCAACTCGACGGCCTTGGTCAGGTAACGATCATCGCGGGTGATCTTGTAAGCCGCGCCCAACGCAGCCACCGAGAGGTGCAACTCCTTCACCATCTGCCGGTGTTGGGTGAAATTGCCGGGATTTGATTGACCATCGCGCTGAATGTACGGCAGGCCGTTGGTCTTGGTTGGATCGGGCCACCAATAGTCGCCGTTGGAATAGAAATCGTGCGGCCCGCCCTCACTGAGCTTCGCGGTGAATTTGGTAATACTCACTGGCTCCTGCTTCAATGCCGCTTCCGCCGCCTTGAGAATCCGCGCCCGGTCGATGGTTGCTACATCCACCGTGACCTTCTCGCCCGCCTGTCCAGTCTGCGCGATGAGAGTAGTGGCTGCGAATATCGCGAGCGTGGTTACCTTGAAAAATCTTGTGTCCATTTTGAATCGACCTGTCTATTTGCCTCTGAGCTTGATCACCACCGCAGACGCAACGGGAACTTTTACATTGAATTGCCCGCCCTCGGCGGGACCGCCGAGCTTCGTCCAACTCCCATTCCAACTGCCGTCGTCCTTGATGCTCGCCCCGCCCAGCGTTATGCCGGCAGTCGCCGCAACATCACCCTGGGGCGCTGACAGAAAAATCTCCTCACCGCCGCCATAAGCCTGCCCTGGCATAATGGACACGTTTGCTTCGCGTGCACCCGCCCCGTGCTCTTTGTTGATCAACGTGACGAGCAAAGTCTTGTCCTGCGCGAGCACGGCATAAGCGGTCAGGTTGAGGTTGTCGGGATTCGATTCCATTTGGGCCGGTACGATCCGGCCATGGCTGCCCAGATCGAAAGTCTTAGTGCCGTAAGCGATTGGGCGCACGTTGTAACCTTCCGGCGAACTCACGAATGAAGCATACCAGCACGACCGGTTCGTTTCGCCCGAAGCCACGTTGTCCCCAGTATGAAAATTAATCCCGTTTGCCCCGTGCGCCGCCCACCAATGCAAGTAATCCAGCCCCCACAACGCCGAGGTGAACGTATCGCTCCCACCTTTCAAACCGCCGTTGAAGTAACTGTTCGCTTCTTCGAGCCGATACGACACACGATTCGAAATGGCGGCAGGCACAAACGAGTTGTAAAACTTTTCGTAATATTTGATCCAATCGGTCGAGAGCATCTTGTCGCGGCCGGCCACCACATTGGTAACCTTGAGCGCGCTCGCTCCGGGATAATCATGCTGGGTGATGAGAGCGAGCTTTCCCGACGGTCCCAGGTCTTTGGCCAGGTCACGCGCCCAGGCCGCTTTGCCCGGTGTCGTGCTCGGCCCGCAAAATCTGGCGTCCGGCGCGACAGCGTTGATGGCGGCCATGTATTTTTCCAATTGCTCGCGATAAATGTCATACTGTTTGGCAAATACGTTCGGCTCGTTGCCGACGGCGAAGCAAACGACGTCTGATTTGTAATGGTCCATCACATACTTGGCTACCTTCGCCGCGTCCTCGGGAGTGGAGTCTCGCAGGCGCAGCGTGAAAATGACTTTCACCCCAGCCCTCGTGGCGAAGGCGAACAGACTGTCGATGTCCGCGGGTTCCGGAACCTTCACCGTCGGCCGGTCCGCGGTGTTGCCGCCCACGCGCAACGTTTTGATCCCCAGCGTTTGAAACATCCGGATTAACGGCTGGTTGTCGGGGCTGAAATAATATTTTCCATTCCCACTCGGGAGCACCAGCGCCATTTCGTAACTCAAGCCGCTAAATCCTTCCGGCACCAACGCACCCGCATTCTTCGGGTCCAATACAACCGTTATTGGTGAGTCGGCCAAGGCGGTCGTTGCACTCCCACCGCACAGTGTCAGCAGCAAGAGGATCCCCGCCAGCGCGGTAATTGCTTTTCGGCCCCGCTTCAGAAGCCGCAATGCGAATAAGGCTTTTTCCAGGTTCATTGATAGATATTAATACTACGTTCATGCGGATCAAATCAAGTGGACTGTTCGCTTGCAGTCTGCCCCGCTGAACGCCACATTACCGGCCGAATGAGCAAAAGCTTTTACATCACGACTGCGATTGACTACATCAACGGCGAGCCCCATCTCGGGCACGCCTACGAGAAAGTCATCGCCGACATCATAGCGCGCGCGCGCCGCAGCATGGGGGTCGAGGTGTTCTTCCTGACCGGCGTCGATGAGCACGGCCAAAAAGTCCAACAGGCGGCCATTGCGGCAGGCAAGACCGCCCAAGCCTATTGCGACGAACTCGCCGCCGTCTATAAATCGCTGGCAAGCCGACTCCGCTTGACGATCGACGACTTTGTTCGCACGACGGAACCACGCCATAAGCAGGCTGTCCAAGCGATTCTAACGAAGCTCCATGCGGAAGGCTTTTTCTACAAGTCGAACTACGAAGGCTTTTACTCAGCCAGGGCGGAAACCTTCCTGACCGAAAAGGACCGGCTGCCGGACGGAACGTTTCCGCCGCACTACGGCGAGGTGGTTCGCCTGGTTGAGGAGAATTATTATTTCAGGCTTAAAGACCAGCAACAGTGGCTGATCGATTACATCGAGAAGAATCCCGGTTTCATTCAGCCGGATTATCGGCGAAACGAAGTGCTCGGTTTTCTTAGAAACAACACGCTGGAGGACCTGTGTTCGACGCGCCCGGCCAGCCGGCTGAATTGGGGCATCCCGGTGCCGTTCGATCGCGATTTTGTGACTTGGGTGTGGTTTGATGCGCTGGTCAACTACATCAGCGTTCCCGCTGCTCACGGCGACCCCGGGGTCACGTCGGCATTGGGCCTTGCGCCCTCACCCGACAGTGCGCCCTCGCTGTGGCCGGCCGACCTTCACGTGATTGGCAAGGACATTCTAAAATTTCATGCGGTCTATTGGCCGATCATGCTCAAGGCCATGGGGCTGCCACTGCCGAAACAAATTCTGGTCCACGGCTGGTGGCAGAAGGAAGGAGAAAAACTCAGTAAAAGCACTGGCAACGTGGTTGATCCCATTGCGGTCATCGACGAATGGGGTTTGGATGCTTTTCGTTTCTATGTCGTCCGGGAACTGGCCATTGGTCCGGACGGCAATTGGACGGACGCCGGCTTTCGCTCACGTTACGACTCCGAACTGGCCAACGGCCTGGGCAATCTCGTCAATCGTTCGCTGTCGATGCTGAAACGTTATCGCAATGGCATCATCCCGAAGCGTTCGGACGAATTGTCCGCCGAGGCAGCACGAATCGTGGCCGAGACTCGCGCACTCCTCGAACAAAATCAACTCCAGGCGGCGCTCCTCAGCATCTGGACGCTGGTGACCCACGCTAATCAATACGTTGACCGCACCGCGCCGTTTCGCCTGGCCAAGGATCCCGCCCAAAGCCAGCGCCTCGATGAAGTGCTTTATAATCTCGCGGAAGTGGGGCGCATCCTCGCCGTGTTGCTCTGGCCTTTCATCCCGGGGACCGCGGAGCGAATTTACAAGCAACTGGGGCTTGCTGAATCTCTGGAGAATTTTTCGCAGACCTCCTGGGGCGGGTTGACTCCCGGCCATGCCATTGGTGAGCCTGCGGCGCTGTTCCCACGCAAGGACGCGGCTCCATCATGAAAAGAAAGGTGGAATCGGTCCGTTGCCTCGCTGGCAGAGCGATGTGCGGCTTGTTCGCCTTCCTCCTTTTTTCAGCAACCCTGGCGGCGCAGACACTTCCCCTGCCGCCGCGCGCCACCAACGCTCCGGCCGGCCGCGAATTCGCGCAGTCCATCACCGAACTTGATCAAACCGGCCGCGAGCAGCGAATCTACGAACAAGTTGCGAGCGGAAACGTGCCGGACTTCCTGCGAAAGCTTGTTCCCATTAGCGTCGAGGCGGTGAGCGACGGCAAGACGAACCGGGCCACGTATTTCGTCACTCCGGATTACCTGGCGGTGGGTTCGGACGAGGATTATTTTCTGACGCCGCTTTCGCCCGGCATGGCCCAACAGATCGCCAACCTCCTTGGTTGCACTCTTCCGACGCGCAAAATGGTCGACGACATTTATTCCGCCGCCGCGGTCAAGCTCACCCCGTCGCCCATCGCGCCCAGCCCGGCGATGGCAACCATGCCGGTCTTCGTTCAACATAATTCCACCGTGCGTGAACAGCGCCGGGAACAACTGGCCGCGCATCCGCTCGGCGCTTTGGTGGCCGGCCACAAAAAGGACGTGGTCATCACGAAGAAGCTGCTCGCCAGTCCGGGCAAGGTCGTTATTTACGGTTGGCATAAACCCGATGGTAAACCGATTCAGCCGCTTTACACGGGCCACGCGGACTTTTACGCCGACTACAGCCACGGCATCCGCCTTGTGCAACTCCGGCTCACGCTCAATGGCGAATCGCGAACCGTTCCTGAGGTTCTCGCGGACGCGAATCTTGCTCCGCTCCTGAGCGATGAAGGACCGTTGGACAACATTCGGTACCCGCTCCACTCGCAATCAACGGCCGAACACCCCGCTTCACAATCCAGTACTCCGCGCACGAATACTTCGATCACGCTCGCTGATTTCCACAATGTTTCCTTCAGCGAACGCACGGCCACTTACACGCTTGATCCCGAAATCCGCGTCCACATAAACGCACCGGCAGATCTCGACCCGCGCAAGCCGCTGAAGCTCGTTATCTATACGCTGCCGAATGGAAATACCATCGAACAAACCGTCGGCAAAACGCCCGGCACAAACGATTGGCATTACGACATCCAGCACATCGGCGCGCAGACGCGCTTCGTACGCAACGAATTGAAGGATTGCAACCTGGTTGTCGCTTATCTCGAAGTCGGCGGCAAAAGCTGGCCTGCCTGGCGCAAGAAACATGCGGATATGGCCGGGCGGATACCCGAACTTGTGGATTCGATCAAGGCCATCTTTTCCCCGGCCGCCACCAACGTTCAAATCACACTCAGCGGCCACAGTGGCGGCGGCAGCTTCATCTTTGGTTATTTGAACTCGGTCGATCGCATCCCCAACCACATCGAACGCATCGCATTCCTCGACAGCAATTACGCCTACGACCAAGCGCAGGGTCACAAGGATAAGATTGCCAACTGGCTGCGCGCTTCCGACCAACATCGGCTGATCGTGCTCGCGTACAACGACGCGGTGGCCTTGCTGAACGGCACCAATTTTGTTTCCGCCACCGGCGGCACGTGGGGCCGAAGCCGCCAAATGATCGAGGACTTCGGCAAGGAATTTAAATTCAGCAGCCAGACCAACGCGGAATTGGAAACTTATACCGCACTCGACGGCAGGCTCTCTTTTTTTCTAAAGGAGAATCCGGAAAGGAAAATCCTTCACACCGTGCAGGTCGAACGCAACGGATTCATCCATTGCCTGCTGTTGGGAACGTCTGCCGAGAGCAAAGGCTACAGTTACTTCGGCGCACGCGCCTATACGATGTGGATTCAGCCGGAGTAGCCGCATGTCTCACTCGGCTCCTGCTCGCGCATGCGCGTGCAGCCGGATCCATTTGTCGACCCCGATATCCGGCGTGCCCGTGGCCACAAACTCCCGAAACTCATCCGCCGTGACGCCTGCCGCCACCAGGAATGACTGGTCCATCGGGCAACCGTAATGGTATTCGCCTTCCCATCCCAGCAGCGACGCCCGGCACTTATCCAGGCACCGCGCCCCGAGCGGAAAGCCCCCAAGCTTTTGCTCCGGCGACCGCGGTTCTTCCTTGCGCAAATCTTTTGCCCATCGTTTCACTTCTTCCAATCTTTCTTCCATAACTAAATGCTCCGATTTATGGTGAAGGTGCCTTCCTGAAAACATCCGATAAACCTAAGCTGTTTCCTCCCTTGCTCAACTGGGTTGTTTCTCCCCCTGGCAAAGCCTTTGATTCAAAGATAGCACAGGCGCAATCTGCCTGTGCCGGTCGGCGACTCGCCGACTGGAATGGAAAGGAACGGATTGATGGTCAAGCGCGAGTTATGGCCGAACGGCGATGGCATGGGAGCGCGGCATTTATGTCGCTTCAAGCTTCGCCCACAAATAGTGCGCAAAAAAATCCGACAGCGCTTGCCGGCAAACACGTTGAAGCAGCATGAACGCCGCGCTGGAAGCTCTGTAACGTTACGCTTGATGCAGAAATCTCAGCGCGTTCCTCCGCGCCAACGCCATGATGGAACCTTGCGGATTCACTCCGGGCGCGGTGCAAAGCAAACTCGCGTCCGCCAGAAAAAGATTTTTGAAGCCATGCACCCGGCCGAAGGAGTCAGCGGCGCAACGCTCCCGGTTTTCCCCCATGGGGCAGGACGAAAAGAGATGGATGGTCATTAAACTGGTCAGGCCCGCCGGCAGCGCGGCCGGTATCCGCGAGAGTTCGTCGGGAGAGGCAAACCAGGGACCATTCGTTATACTGGGGTAAATGGCTGTCGCGCCCGCTTCGAACAGCGCCTGCGACACCTTCCGCAAACCGTCCGCCAAATCCCGGCGGTCCGGTTCCGTCAGGCGGTAGCGCACGAGCGGATCGCGGAAGCCCGGCAGCGTCCGGACGGTGCCGCTGCCCTGGCCGGTGATCATGGCGTAATAGGTGGCCAGATGAGGCCATTCGTCGCCCAAATTGCGCACGCGGCCGGGATGGTCGAGCAGTCCCACGGCCAGGTAGGGCGGGTTGCTGATTGAACAGCCGAAACTCAAGCGCGGCGAAAATTCCTTCACTTGATGAACGGGGACTCCCATTTGTTCCGAATTTACCGCTTCCGGAAATCGGGCGACCACCTTGACGGTGGGATGCAGGCGCAACGAGTTGCCAATCTTCCGCGTGATGCCGCTACGCCGCAGCAAAGCGGGCGTTTGCACCGCGCCGCCGCAAATAAACAGCGTCTCGGCCTGAATGCGTATCCCGCCGGTGCCCGCGTGTTGCGCAGTGATTATCCACGTCGCGCCCTCCTGGCGGATGCGCTCCACGTGGGTTCGCGGCAGCAAGTGGCCACCGGCGCGCAAGAAGCGCGGCACAAACGTCTCCGTCATGGATTGCCGTCGGCCTTGTGCTCCCGTTTCGCTCGTGTGCCGAAACCAGCGCGGCACTTCGAGCGACTTCCAGCCCAACTGGCTTGCGCCCTCGTGCAACTTCAGCGAGGCCGCCGGCGCGGGACCGGGCAGAAGCGAAACCGACACGTCCTGCTCGCAGGCTTCGAAGTGCGGACGCAGGTCCTTCTCCGTCGCCGATTCGACCTGGAACTCCGTGCGCCACGTCTCCAAAATGCCGGGCGGTGTGCGATGGTAAAGGCCGCTGTTGATTTCGCTGCCGCCGCCGACGCACCGGCCTTCCACGTACGCAATCTTGTTTGCGCCCATGGCCACCGTTTGCCCGCCATGCCGGTATTTTTGGACCAATTCATCGCGGGTGAACGGCACGCACGAGTCCAGCGAAAGATAATCGCCTTCTTCGATCAACAGCACGTCGCGGCCCGCCTCGGCCAGCAAGCAGGCAGTGATCGCGCCGCCTGGCCCGGAGCCGACGACCACGATTTGGTGACGCAATTCCGCTGACGGCGTGCGGATTACTTGTGCGGACGTTTCCTCCGCCGCGGTTGTGGGGCTGCGATTCGCCCGGCTGTGAAGCGCCAGGGTGGTCAGGCTTTCGAAATATTTGATCAAATCCCGTTTGAAGCCCAACTTGGAAGCCTTCCAACTTTCGATCTGCCGCAAGCGGGCGTCCGGCGGAAGGCAATGAAATCGATGGCCGCTCCCGAGAACGCCCAGCCAGTCGAAACCGAGCGTCGCCGCCACCATGGGCGCGCGCAAGTAATCCGGCATGCGGGCATGTTGCGCCAGGACGAACTGGGTCAGGTCGTTGTACGGCGGCTGCAAGTCGCGGCGGCCTGGCTCGGCTTGCGCGTTTGCAATCGCGTAAACGAGCGCCGACACGGCGTCGTGAAATTGGGAATCGAACGGCATCGTCAAAGCACCGTGGCCAGCCAAAGCACCGCCACCGTGACTGCGCCGATCAAGTAGCTGACGCCGTCCTTCAGCGCGAAGACGATTGGGTCATCGTGCATCTTCCCGCGGTGCGCGATCATCCAGGCGCGGCTGATCCAGTACAACATCAACGGACAGACCAGCAGCAGCACTTTGGGCCGGTGATAGAGCGCTTGCACCTCATTGCTGTTGACGTAGAGCGCCATTACCAGCACCGCCAGGAAGCCATTGGCAATGCCGAGCATGGCGACCAAATCCAGATCGCCCGCAACATAGCCGCGGCCTTTGGACTGCTGCTTGTTCTGCTGGCGCAATCCGTGCAGCTCGGTGAATCGTTTCACCAAGGCGAGGCTGAGGAAAATAAACATCGAAAACGTCAGCAGCCAAAACGAATGAGATATTCCCGTCGCTTCGTGCCCCGCGATCAGCCGGATCGTGTAAAGTCCCGCCAGGCAAAACACATCCACCAGCGCCACTTGCTTGAAACGCCACGAATAGCTCGTCGTGAGCACAAGATACAAGGTCAACACCAGCGCGAACCGCGCGGGCAACCAGGCGGCCGTGAACACGCTCAGGGCGAGGCTGATGGCCACCAGCGCGAGGCCAACGGGGATCGGCGCGCGTCCGGCGGCGAACGGCCGCATCCGTTTCGCGGGATGGTGCCGGTCGGCTTCCAGATCCAGCAAATCGTTGAGCACATAGACGCCCGAGGCGCAGAAGCTGAACGCGACGAAAGCCAGAACGGCCGCCGTCACGTAATGAGGATCGGCGATGCGGTGCGAGGTCAACAGCGGCACGAAGATGATCAGGTTCTTGACCCACTGATGCGGGCGCAAGGCCGAGAGCAAAGCGGCGCCGCGCGCGGCGGTTCCGTTAAAAACGTGGCTGACCTTGGTCAACTTGCCGGCCCGTTGCGCGAGATGGCCCGAGGCGTTCACCACGATGGCCTGGCGGGACTCTTTCCAGACCGGCAGGTCAACGGTCGAATTGCCGGCATAGTCAAATCCCCCGGCGCCGAAGCGTTCGATGAGCCGGCGCACCTTGTTGCTCCCGCGAAGATTCGTGTCCCCATTGCTGGCGAGAACGTCGCTAAAAAGCCCCACATGCGAAGCCACCCGGCGGGCCAGCCGCTCGTCCGCCGCAGTCGCGAGGATCAGGCAACGGTCCTGCCGGTGTTCGGCGCGCAGAAATTCTACAAAACGTTGGTGATAGGGCAGGACGGCAACATCCAATTCCACGCGGGCGGCAATCTCCCGTTTCAAGCAGGCCCGCCCGCGCAAGAGCCACCAGGGCAGCGCGAACAGATACAGCGGATTCTGCTTGAGCAACTGCATCATGGATTCCCACAGGACATCCGTAAGAATCAACGTGCCATCGAGGTCCACGCAAAGCGGCACCAGGCTTTTTGAGGAACTGGTGACGGCGTCGGGCATGCTTTTTTGACTGGTCTGCAACTGGAATATCTTAACCAGCCCCGGCGAGGGCTGGCAAGCGTCGAGCGCTTGCCCATCGTGGTAGAGACGGTGCGCCGTCGCCCCTGCCGCGTTCAGCGGCGCAATCGCAGGATCTGGCCACCGGGATGGTGTCCGAATGCGCGCAGGTCAATTACCGTCCATTCCAAATGGAAAAAATGAGGTTTAATTTACTTTAATTTGCTTTAATTCGCAGCCGCGTGGTTTAATTCGCTCCTGTTCTAGCCGGAGGACGGGCGGCTGCTGTGGCCGTGCCGGGCTGGCGACGGCTGGTGCGGGAATGGCCGTTTCAGTTCTGCTTCGCGGTCCGTGCCAGCATCGGATCAAGCCACAATCCCCAATCGTTGCCGTTTCCGTCACCCGCATCCTCAACAATTAACTCCAATGTCTTCACACCGGTCACATCGATTGCGTAGCTGGGTTTGACTGATCGGCGAACGACGGGCGAACGAAAGGCCTCCTTGCCGTCGGTTTTGATGACAAAAACAACTGAGCCGTAGGGCTGTTGAAGCGTGTGCAATCCCGCTTCACCGCGCAAACTCTTCCATTTGCCACCCAGATCGTACACGTATCTCGACGGTGCGTGCGCGAAAAGCCCGGTCGCATAGATTTTTCCGGATTCCAACCAGGGCGCTTCAATCTGCTTGTTCTGCGGTATGCGGTTGGCCGCCGGTTTGGCCCAGCCCACCTTGGCAACTTCCGGTTGGGCATCGCCCAACGGCAGTTGAGTGACTTCGGGCGGCACGCGGGCGGGGATGGGCTTCGGCTCATCCTGCAAGGATGCCACCAGCTTTCGGGCGACCGTTTTTCCCAGTTCCGGGGCGCTGCTTTTCTCTATGCTGGCCAGCTCCAAACGCGCGACGCTCTTGTCCTCCTGGAGCACGGCTTTGATCAATGGCTCCAGCGCTTCGATCGTTTTGGCCTGCTCCAAATCCACCGTCCCATCCGGTGTCACTCCGAACGGAGCGTGGCTTTCCGAGATGGCGCCGTTCGCATGGCAGTATTCGATTCGCAAGTCCCCCAGCACACAAGATTTCAGGTCGCTTACCTCGAGGGCAAAACGCCCGTCCGCATCCGGCACGCTCGTGGCCGTGGGCGCGCGATAACCGCCATCATGCAACGAATCAAAGTACGCGATCACTCCGTAAACCGGCGGTGTGCCTTTTACGATGCCTTCCACGCGCAACCCTCCTTTGCGTCCCGCAGGATCGCTTCGCGATACGTTGGTTGAAAGGTGGAACTCGTTCGTTTCCACCCGCGGCGCGAGCGTCATGTCCAGGTCCGACTTGCTGAACAGCGGGCGCGCCGCGAGCTTCATGGCGCTGGCCATGGCCAGGAAGCTTCCGGAACCTTCGCCCCGCCGCTCGTCCCGATAGGTACGATTGCCAGCGCCCATCAGCGACGTTCCCCGCGGCTTTTCATCCCAGCGCTCGCCGCAGTGGGGCAGCGCAAAGGCGTGGCCCAGTTCGTGGGCGATGCCGCCGATGAAGATCGTGTTAAATTTTCCTAGCGACATGTTCCCGTATTCGTCGTCATTCAAGACCGGCTCTTTCCTGGGGAGGTCATCCAGATTTTGAATGATCGAATCCACGGCGTAGCACAGGCCATTCGTTTGGGTCCACATTCCGTAATACGGCGAATGGTGGCTGAAAACCCTTCGCTTTTCGTCCCACTTCGCCAGATTGCAAAAAATCAGGATTGTCTCGTCTTCAAATGAAATTCCAGCGGCTTTCAACACTGGCCGGCATTCGGCCATAACCTTGTCCGAGTCAGGCTTGGCATATTTGCTTTCCGGCTCCTTTCCTTTCACGAGATGGATGATCCACTTGCCCTCCGCATCCCGAGCCAGGTCGAAAGTCTCCGGCCCGAAACCCGCTTGTTTCATGCCGTCCCGATAGAATGCCCGGATGTCCTCCAGGATCGCCTCCAAACGCTCGCGATAACGCGGCTCCGGATCGCGATCGGAAGGCGTGAAATAAACCACATGCAACTTCTTCGGCTGGCCAGCCGGGCGCGTTCCGTGGTACGCGTCCAAAAGCTTCAAGACCAGCGGTCCTTGCTGAGATTCGGGAATCGGCTCGACCGCAAGCAAAGCCGGCGCAACACAGGTCAGGAACAGCCCAATAAAAACTGGAGAAATCTTCCGCATGCCAGGGCCTTATTGAGCGGGAAGGCCGGTGAGACGTCAAGCTTGGCGACGGAATGGGAGTCGAAACCTTGAGACGAGCTTAGAAACCATCCCGGTAGGGCGGGCAGTCCTCTGCCCGCCGTCGGCGCGCACGGAGTGACGCGCCCTGCTATGGGTATTGTCAAGGGAGCTGCTGGGTTATTTCTTTTCTTTCCTTAAAGACGGTTTT
>Ga0070741_10003896_pt1 | contig 35857 bp, 41 predicted proteins | sample Coa_R1_4_FD_66440 | JGI IMG/M metagenome (GOLD analysis project Ga0070741, IMG submission 66440) | Surface soil microbial communities from Centralia Pennsylvania, which are recovering from an underground coalmine fire - Coalmine... | ecosystem: Environmental > Terrestrial > Soil > Unclassified ... | reverse complement strand
TCTCAGGTTGATATGATTGCTGTTGTCTATCTGAAAAACTTGGTATTGTTTACCGCCATTCGTAGATGATAAATCCATGCTTTCGCCGTGTAGACCCTCTACATTCCAGTAGGAGCAGTTGGCTAACCTGAAAGCGGCAACAGAACCGTCTGATTGGAGAAGTGCCTTGCGTTCATGCTGTGCTATGATGGTAATAGGCTGCGATACCGTGCCATTAGGCCAACCATTCGTGCAATCAATATTTGGGAGTCCGGTGGTTGATGGCGTATATGTCCCATTCTCAAGGATAATATCTCTTGCAGATGAAGCCATAGCAGTTTTGACTTTGCTAAAAGTTTTCCAGGGATTGCCAACAGAGCCATCCCCTGTAGTATCGTTGCCGGATGGGGAAATATAATAAGCGGTGCAAGCCGCCGTAGAGAAGCTATCCTCAGTTGTAGTAGTAGTATTGCTGGTTGCGTCAATTAATTTCGCTTGCCAATAGTAAGTAGTGCCGCAACTGAGACCTGTAACCCTGTAAGAAGTGCTGTTGCCCGTTGCCACTGTATTAAATGGAGTTGGCGATGTGGTGAGATTGTAGTTGCCAGTAGATGTGCCCCAGTAAAACTCGACTCGAATATTCGCGCTCCTATCGTCCGCTACGGTGTTTACGAGAAGGTCGGCGGTGGTTTGGGTGATGTTAGCTTCGGCTGTAGAGGTATAGGTCGGAGGCGTGGTATCAGCGGGAGGAGCCGGAGGCGTAGCAGAAGAGAATTGAGTTTTCCCCCATTGTAAGGGACTATTAATTGTAGAGCCAAAAGCGTAAGCCTGCTTGTAGGCTCCGCCCTCACTTATCATCATCTGAATATTCGCAGGATCATTTACGGCGGGATTAAAACCATAAGTCGTATCAGCCGATTGCAAGTTAGCGCAAAACTCCACTGTATATACTCCACCTGAATAAGCAGATGAGCAGCTTATAGAGGCATCAGTAGTCCAGTCTGTAGTAAATCCACTTGCAGACCACGCAAGAGCTACAGCCCCAGTACATCCAAAGGGGATCGCATATTTCACACTCTGGTTATTGACGGCCACATTATTGCCATTAGGGGAAAGCACTATCTCCACTTCATCCTGCTGCCAATAAGAACCAGTATTATTTTGCGTGGCATCGGAAACCGTAAACGCTCCACAGAATTTATTGTCGGCATCCTTCCATAGAACTGCATCCTTCGTGATAGTGTCGCTTGTATTGTTTATTGCTATCGGCAGATTTGGAGCGTTGTACCATTCATCCTCAGCGAATACGTGATTGACCGTGATTGCGGAATATGAATCCATAGTATAGTCAGGTACGAAGGGAGCAATACCCGATGGAAGCGAAGGCGTGGCTGTGCATGATCCGCTTGATGTGCCATCAGAGGTTTTACCGATATACATTCCATCAACCCTGACTCCCTTAGAGCCCCTGAAATAGAAATACTTATTCCCCGAACTTGCGATATTGAATTTCTTCGGAGTGCCATTGAAATTCTTTGCAAGCTCAAAAGCATAATTGGACTGATTGGATAATATGCCGAATGTGGAATTTACATAGGTTTTTAAATCCGAAGTATTAAGCTGAAATAAATCGCCGTTCCTGTGAGAAATCCAAACACAATAGTAACCCGTGCTAGGAACATTCACATAGAAGATAGCTTCGGGAGCAGTGTAAATATCGAGATTGATATTCCATCTAAGCACGTTGCCGCCCGTGCTACCATTCGATGTGGCATCTGAAATGGATTCAGTGGGAGATACATAAGCCCCGTCCTTTGCCAGGAATCTTACATTCGTTGTATCCGCCGTTTCCCCGATTGTGCTGGTTGGCACTACAGGGGTAGGCAGGGGAGCTTTATACATACCTGAATAAAGCAGAGTCCATAAAGCGCATAAACTTATGGAAAGATATTTTTTTATGGAAAGTTTAATTCGCAAAGTTCACCTCTATAGTGCATTTAATAAATCCATAGTTGACTGACGCTGTTGCAGAGGTATAGGAAACACTAAGCAAATGTCCTGCCGTTACAGCAACCGTGTTACTGGTATTGCTCCCAGTTCCATTTGTCGTCTGATTGTATGTGATGGCTGTGTCAGCGGCATCGTATCTAGCAACGAATGTGATGTTATTCGTGCTTGATGCGCCCTGAGCGATATTACAATAGAGATTCTTTAAAGTTCCAGTACGCGTGATGACATACACTGCTGAGCTATTCGTTGCGTCACTCGATTGTTCAGTCACACTTGCCGTGGGCATATATTTTACGCCCGCAGTAGAGCTTGTAACTTGAACAACCCAGGTAAACACCTCAACCGCTAGTGGAACCGCCGTACAGGATTCGGCGTTACCGTTTGCGTCTACTCCGAGAGGGTAATTACCAGCAGAGCAATTAGAGCCATTAGTCGCCAACGCCGTAGCGGTATCGGCAAGAGTACAAGCGTTGGGTTTTATATTTACAGGATTGATTTTCGCATAAGTGCCATCTGCTATTTTCTCTGCCGGAATCATATAGGCATTTGTCGGTGTCGTTTGTTCCGTCAGTCCAAGAATATCCAGAATCAAGTTTCCAGAAGACATAGCCAAAGGAGCGGTAACCGGAGTTACGTTCGAGTGCCACACGCAATTCGTGGCATTGTCCGCCCCTTCGCAATCGCATTGGTACAGGTCTACGAAGTTTCCGCTTCCGTCCAACTTGCGCCAGAAATTCCCCTGCAATCCCGTGCATGGATTAGATGGAGATGATGTGCTGGATGTGATTCGGGCAGCCGCCGCTCCATAAGGATCGTATGTGGATGGCAAGGAAGCAGCAAAAGTATCAAAGTTACCTTGAACCGTAGCCGCTGAGCCTGCAGGGTCAAAATCAGTCGTATTAGCAGCGCAAGCGCTGCCGCTATTTTCAAGAGTTGAACATGATGGGCGTGCATGAGTGAATGTTCCACTTGATATGCCAGTCACAAATTCGTTTGACGGAACTGCTTGATCTGGAACTCCGCCCTGGATACCTTCTGGCTGTCTAATCGTAGACGGCGCAGATTGTGCAAATGCTTGAAGGGTTGAAAACCATAAAATGAATAAAAGCAATATGATTTTGTTCATGGTTGCCTTCCTCTTTACACTTAAGTCAATGAAGTCCTCGCCAGAAATGTCCGTTTGCCTGTATGTTATATGCACAGTGACCGGTATTTCCCGTTTTATCTTTTACGTAAATCTCAATCTTTGCTATTCCTTCAGGGAGAGGGATTAAATCATAGCTTCCGCCTGCAACTGCATCCAAGTTCTTGTTGCAGTAATCAAGCAAGCATCCCCCGCGCGTGGTTTCGCTATTGGCATATATAATTATCTTATATGTCATGCTATTGGCCTCGCTTGTATTATGGATATAGAGGTATTTGTATTGAAAATCCGAGGCTTGCGACCAGCGCGCTTGTGGCTCCGTGGTGTAATCAGTCGCGCAAATGCCAGTTTTGTCTTTATATGCTCGGAACCAGTTTTGAGTCTTTGATGTTTGAGGTTCGAGCTCTGGGCTAGATTGCGCATAAATAGAGGCATCTACAAAGAAAAGCAAAAGCGCTATCATTAGAGCGAGAAACAATTTTTTGATTTTGACCATGTTGACCCTCCAAAACCGTTAAAATAAAAAACCCGTGAGCACTCGCTATCTAGCAAGCACACACGGGTTTCTGGAACTCAGACTAACCCTTAATCAGAAAATCTTATTTGATAAAATTATGGCCCATAAATCGTCCTCTAAGTCATATTAGAATCTCCCACACTTTTTGTCAATCCCTTGGCATAAGCCTGCCTGTTGTAACATCCACATAAATCTTTCTCTGCCTTACCCCATTTTGCAAAATTGTATATAATCCGCATCTATCCCATAGGCTATCATCATCAACTAGCATTTTCCCCTGTCCGGGGTCAAGTTCATGGGCATAGAAAGCCTCAAGTGTTGATGTTATACACTGCGCTATTATTTCGCCCGTAGAAGTATCATAGATTACATATCGCATGTATATCTCACCTGCTGTGCTGCCTTCCTGTCATCGAAAGATCACGCAAATCCACGCCTGCCGGAAGCCCCGTAAAGGGCGGCGTCATCTTGATGCTATATGTAAAAGTGCCTGCCGGCGGATTAGAGTCAGTAAATTTATTTGAATAATATTGCTCCCCTATGCCTCCAGAAGCCTTAAAGAGAGCCGGAGCTAGAAAGCCGGATTTAATCACTGTATTCCCCCTTAAAAGGTCATAATACCAGCCAGAATTGCCTACTGAGGAATCGGCGGAATGGTGCATCATAATAATCCATGTAAGGTCCACTGGGGCTCCGGCTATTATAGTAACAGTGCCCGAAATGTGGGCGGCGGGATAAACTGGAGCTATGGGACCGTCTATGTGTGTGTAAAATTCGGATGTAAATTCATTGGTTGGCACATCGCCCTTTACTATAGCGCTTGTGGATGACTGCACAAGAGGGGATGTCCATGCCGAATATTGCCCATTCCATTTCCTCGCCCTTATCCTTGCCCATTTGCTTATTGAAGAATTGGCCAGATTTGCAGTTTGAGCAAGATATGTGTATTGAGGCTTATCTGAAGGCTTTATATAAATTGTATCCTCTTTATTCGACAATGAATTGGCAGGATAAATCTCGAGCTCATAGTCCATGAGAGGCGCAATAAGATTGGAATTATCAGTATTTTGCGTGACAGCATTCCATTTCCAACCTATATCACCATGCCCGCCATTGTTGACAAATCCTGTTACCGCCTTTGGAGTCTTATTATCGCCGCCTGCTATGATGCCAGTTTGCGTATAGGCAAGCCCAGCAAGAGTGGCGTTAAAATTCCAGGGGGTTATTATAAAATCGTAAGAGAGTCCGGGGATAATAATAGGATTGGAAAGCCTCAAGAAATCATATCCCCTTCCGAGTTCTTGATAAATGGAATCGGCAGATTGTTTTAATTGCACCGAGAACTCCTTATAGTTTGACTCAGGCGGGGTGGCAGATATATCAAAATAAGCCGTTACGCTCTTATCCGCATTAATTATGTATCCAGGCGTTATAATGACATTTGACAATGGAACGGGCGGGGTAGATGTATAGTCTGGAATAATACCCGGAGCTGGAGCGGGTGGAAGGGTTGAGGAAGGCTCATATATAAAAATATTTGGATCATCGGGGAAAAGCGAAAGAGACCATACTCCGGCATTCTCAGATGCGCTTTCTACTATAAAATCAGAAAGATTTATGCCGTGTCTTGGCAAATCCAGGGTTACTTTATCGTTTATTGAGTGCACTATACCAGCCGGGGGGTTTACTTTTATTCGGATAGTTCTAATTTTTGCTCTTTGCAGTTTTCTCTCTATATCTAAGAGCCTATCAGCATCTGCGCTTGAGTATGTAAAGGGCAAAAGCAGCTCGGTATCCACACCGGCATCTGATGAGGCCCTTGTAAAAGAGCCAATAAAATCATCTTTCTTATGAGAGAAATTATAGCGCACTGTAATATTTCTTATGCGCTGATCAAGGTCGGTAAAATCCACTCCTTCATAAGAATCCTTTACCAGATAGCGTTGATATGAATACGTGATTTTTGATTGTCCAGGTGTGGAATTTATCTTTATACCCAATCCAGCATCCGTTTCTTCAAATATCATTCTCCCAGGACGCATAAGATCGGCAAGAATATCCTGAGCGGCATTTCCAGTTCTTCTCCTATCCGCGACAAATCCCTCGCACGAGAGTGAGGCAATATCGGGGCTTGCCGCTGCTTCATCAAACATCTCAATATTTATTGCTCTATTCATTCCCCATGTATCGTTTGAGAGGAATGATTGCACGGCCCTTGCAAAATTCTTCTCTTCTTGAAAGCCGTCTACATCCGCCGTTATTACATCATTTGTAGAGCCGGTTTTTTGAAACTGTTTCAGTTCCACAAGCGCGCATTTTGTAGACAGATCAATATAGAACCGCCACTGCTTTAGTTCATAAGTCCACGTGCCATCGGATTGAGGGATAACAATCCAGTTTGAATCCACAACTCCAGTATTTGTAGTAGAATCGTATCCAGTTAAATACCTTGTTTGCTTATTGCCAAGAGAATCAGTTACTACTACCCACCACCATGTATACCAGTCTTTTGACTGCCTATCGGCTGAATCAAATGTAATTGTGTTTGCAGTAGCTCCCCGCACTGTTCCTGTGGCTACATAAAAAGCCGAGTCGTTTCTATAAAGAGTATATATTTTATCAAAATATCCGCCGTTTAATCCAATCCCTTCTCCTACTAAGTACCGATATTGACGGTTGTCATTATCAACATGGACCAGTTTTAAGAGTAGCCCCTCGCATCTTCCAAATATCCATTGTATGCTCCCCTGGTCCACTGTTTTAGGGAAAAGAGTCGTATCTATAATTCTTCGGGGATATATTTGAGAAAAGGATCGGATATTTAAATCCTCTATTGTAAAATTGCTTATCGAGCCTATTTTTGCTTTTCTTACAGTGCCTCTAAATTTAAGTTGCCAATCTCCATTGCCCTCCCATACCCTTGCGGTTAGATTCGTGAGGTCTCGCGACATGGGATTTATAGTCGGCTCTCCATCCTGCCCTATATTTGATACCTCTATATCAATAGAACCGTAAGAGATAATGCCAAAAATATCCTGAGTAGCTATTTTGGAAAGGTCGGGGAATTTTGGGGTAAGCCTTTTGGAGTATCTTCTATCTGAGGGAGAATTGGCTGGAAGAGAATTGGGATCGGATGTTATCTCAACGAGTATTTTCTTCTCCTTATTCGGAGTTCTAATATCAGTGTCATGGGTGGACCAAAACCATTCATAAATGGGGGATTGTTGAAGCACTCCAGAAATGGGGATAGAGCCAAGCCCGATATCCTTTTCTACAAGCCTCGATAGTGCACCGGCAATGGGTATTGTTCCCTGCCCTGCATTTATAGTAAGCACACGTTTTGTAGAAACGCCGCCTCCAACCGGGACTGAGCCACCGCCCGCGCTTTGATTGACTATCTTTGCTCTGGATACACCCCCGCTTATAGGAATAGAACCGCCTACTGGAGCATCCACTACAGTTACATATTTCGATAGAGCAATATAGGCAATTTGGGTAGCAACGCCGTTATTTGTAGTCCATCGAATATATGTGTTTTGAAAATCCGCGCTCCCGAAGTCGCACTCCGCCTCGATATTGGCGCTCGTATTATCAGCGACCATAAAAGCCTTATCGTTCTTGGAGACGGATTTGGAATTAGAAGGGTTTGCTCCATCTTGCATTGTGCAAAGGTCAGACCCTTCATGTCCAGCATCATCAGCTCCGCCGGCTGATATGCGGGCATGGGATAGAGCACCAGCGCTTGAAGCACAGTGAGAGAAAAATAAAATAGATTGCGTTTTAAATCCAACTGGAATGGCTTGCTCCACATATCCAGGGTCTGGAGGCACGGAGCCGGTAGTTTTAAGAAAATTGCCTATCCTTATATTTATCCCGCGCAGACAAAGAGAGGCTATTTGATATGCTGAGCCAGCCCTTACCGGACACGTGACCGTAAATCCATCGGCATCCATAGAACTAAATTGTGCATTGGCTACAATAGAAAGGGACTGGTCTATCATAGAAATAGAGTAATCAGTGACAAGAGACCTTTGAGCGTCTGAAGTAGTAACCCCATTGAGATCAAGTATAGAGCAAGAGAATTGACTGCCATTTTTATCCATTGCTCCAATGCCTATGCCATTATTAGCAACATTGGTATCAAGAGATGTAACGCCGCCTACAAAAATATGTATTACGGCATCGGGACTAAAACCAGCGCCTGTTATGGACTTTGAGGCCCCTTGAGCGCTTGTGGGAAGCTGCCAGTTAAGGCATTTAACCTGCAAATCAGAGCCGCCGAGGACAAGTGCGTGGACTATACATGCCGGAGTGCCGTTTGAACTCCATGTGATTGTAAAATTAGTGGCATCCCATGATTTTAAATCCGCAATTCCTACAATGCCAGTTGTAGGAGCGCCTTTAATAATAAGTGTGTGAGCGCCTATGCGCCTTGCCGCTTGAGTGGGAGAATCGTTATTGGAAGAGCCGCCAGATGCGGAATATTGGTTAGCAGGAGCAGTGGCAAACCCAAAAGACATTCGAGATTTTGTATCTACGCTCCCCGATACAGATGCAACTCCGGTAGTAAAGAATAAAATAGCCTTGGGCGATTCTCCAAGCCCGTGCGCTATGACCTGATCGCCGTTTACTGTTGCCTTTGCAAATGATACAAAGCGTGAGATAAATTGTGCCATTGTGTAGAGACTTAATTGCCCGAAGGAACATCCTCAGTAAATGTAAACTTAATTTCAGTTGAGCTATCAACATTAATAGCTGCAAAAACGCTTCTATCAAATAGAGTGCCTCCGCTCGATGCCGAAAATACCCCATGCTCAGTAATGGCATAGTTGCTTGAGAATGCAATTTGGGCTACTGACTTATATTGCTTAGAATTTGCTCCTACCTCTTGAGTGCCAATAACACGAGAGCCGACTTCGGCGCTTAGTGCAGTATTGCCCGCACTTTCTGCTCCCGTTCCTGTCCCACAGCCATGATACTTAAATACACCAGCAGACTGCGCTCCTATGAGGCACTGCACAAGATACGAGGCAAAAGCATCGGTCACTACATTAATAGAGATGCAGCCTAAGTCTGCCGCGAGATCCCCATTCTTATACACCTCGGCATAGAGTCGAGCTTGTGGATGCGATACGCCGCTTAGTTTGTCTTTTAGTATGCGCATATACCCTCTTGCTATATGCGGGAAATTCTTGATTTTCCATAAGGTTATATTCATTTACCCTCCTTTTAAGCAATTGTTTTAAAACCTATTGTAATTTTCATTAAGGCTGCATTTTGTCTTGGCATATCTATTTGATATGAACGCTTGCCAAGATAATAAGACCAATCCGTTTTCTCAAAGTCCACAAATATTAGAGGCTTCGATGGATTGGCAAAAACGCTGTTGAATTTAGCTCTGGAGGTTCTGTCTTGAGACATAGTGCCGGAGAGTTGAAATGTAAGGGTAGGAAGAGAGGATAAAAGCTGTTTGTCAGTAGTGCCTATAAGCTCCACTTCATTTTCGTATATCGTCTTTGTAATCCCTACAGGCCACTCAAACTGCTCTTTAGAGAGATTGAACTCTTGAATATCCGTAGGGAAAGCCACAATGCCTATTTCATACCAATCTGCACCATCAACTGTAGATTGTACGGGAACGGTTATTCTCACATATCTTACATCTCCTATTATCTGTAGGGATGAGAGGTAGACACATAAATCCGGGTCATAATCGAAATCGGCTTGAGTAGAAGGAAATATTGAGCTACCCCATGCGTTAGTGTCATTGGCTTCTATAAGAACATGGTCAAGATTCGAGTAATAGAGCGCAATAAGGGGATCGGAATATAATGCGCCCAAATCTAGAACCATTATTTGCTCATCGAGAGCGGCACTTCTCCATGAGATTTGAGGGCGATCAAGAATAGCCATATTGTCCGCCTGCCAATCCAATGAATATTCAGATGGATGCGTGTCAATGGTATAGGATATAAAAGAAGATGTAGCCTTTATGTAAGATCACCCCTTAATAATTTGCTTCTCTAAACTGCTTCAATATCTTTCTGCCCTCTCCTTTTGTCAGATACTCACCAAGATATGCCCCTATCTCTTTATATGCCATTTGCTTATCCTGTGCAGTAGCATTGCCATCAAAATGCAGATAGAGATGAATATTGGCTTCGGAAGAGACGGCTCTTTGAGATGTTCTTGCCTCCGCTATCCTTTGTCCGAAGAAGTTTTGCGATGAATTTTCCACTCCAAATATGCGTCCCAAAAGAGCGCCAAGAGCGCTGAGGGTTGAGCTTGTATAGAAATTCATCGCTTGCTTAAAATCCGAATGAGGTACTACCATCTCCGGACCATGCAAAAACGCAAGAAGCGTCTCACCGCTTGGAACAGTGAGCCCATGCTGAGCGGACTTTGTTCCGGCCAATATATCGCGGATTTGAGTGAGTAGAGATACAGAGGCATTTTGATACTGCTGAGTAGACATAACGGAGGTTTTAGAGGCTTGCGAAAGTTCATCTAAACGCGCCTGGAGTATTTTCATGGCCTCAGCACGGATATACTCATAATACTGCCTTGCCTCCGCAGCTGCTATGCCCTGGAGTTGATTACCCTGAGCTTGCAGAGCGGCTATTTGTGCATTGGCTTTGGCTATTTGCTGATCGAGATTGGCAAGCTGGTCATTCATCTGCTTTGTATTGGCATCTATACGTTTTTGAATATCTATCGCATCATCGCCTTTATCTTGAGTCTCTTTGAGGAGCGCATTGAGTTCATCGGCAACTTGCGTAAATATGGTCTGCATCTCTGGAGTGCCAGAGCCGAATGCAGAACCGGCAAGGTCAAATAGTTCAGTTTGGTACTGCCTTAACTGGTCTATTATCGCTTGCCTTTGCGCCTCATCTGTAGTCTTAGAGAGTTGCTGTTTGGCAGCATCTATCTCAGCTTGAAGCCTGTTTATTTGCTCGGTAGGGGTTAGAGGCGCATTAGGGGATTTAAATATGTTATCTATATCGGATTTAATGGATTCAGTAAGCCTTTGATACTGCTGTGCTATTTGAAGCTCTTTATTTAAAGCGTCTATACGCGCTTGAAAAGCCTCTTGAATCTTGGTTTTCTCAGCATTAAGAGCATCTATGCGTGCTTGGGCTTGAGCAATCATCTGCTCATTTGCCCTTTGCATCTGAGCGAGTTGTTCGGCGACAAATTGGTCCACCAGACCGGACATTTGATTTAGCAGCTGCTCTCTTACATCAAGAGAGAGACCACCTTGAGCAAGAGCGTTTTCAATAGCTCCTATAGCGGTTCGTGTAAATGAAGTAGTATCAATTGCCGTGCCGCCAAGCCCAGTAATTTTGGCATTGAGATCATCTATAAACCTTGTGAGACTGCCAACAGCGGCGGCAAGCGCGGAAGGCAGCGAAGCGAGTATATCGTGGAGCTGCTGGAATTGAGCGATAGTATCGGGAGTTATTTTGGCATCTGCTATGAGCTGCCTTAGCTTTGCATCGAACTCTGCCATCGTAGGAAGCCCAGCAAATCCAAGGGTTTTTGATAGTTGTATTGCCTGATTTATCTGTCCTTGAAGCGCATCTTGAACATTATTATTAAGGAGATTAAAAGCGGCTACATAGGACTGGAATGTAGCTATCATTTCCTGCCCAATCTTCGCTTTATCTTTTGATGTCCAGAAATCCTTGAAAATATCATCTACAAGCGAACTTGCTTTGGATGCCTGCACTCCAAGGGATGTAAGAGCCGATTTCCAAAATGTCTGCATTGCAGCTTCAAGTTCGGCGGAAGCCCATCCGGTGTTTATAAAATTCTGCACATCCTTTGCAATCTTATCTCCCACCTGATTCATTGTGAGCTGATCGCCTTTATATACAATAGGAGTATTGAGAAAGGCATCCATAATTTGGTCTCCCACACTTTGCGGGAGAGTCTTTATGGCAGATTGCACGGGCTGAATAAACTGTTGGTCTATTGCCTGGAGTAGCGCGTCTCTTACGGATTGAGAACCAGCCCCGGCTGTTGCTCCATGCTCTTCAAAAATCTTAACGAGCTTTTTTGCAATATCGCTTGATGTATCCCCTACAGCTGCAAGAAAATCTCCCATAGTGGCAAATCTCTTAAGCTCTGTAGACTGTAGGTGTCCAAGGTCTATTTCATAGTAGGGCTGTTTTTTAAACAAGCCAACCAAACCCTCAACCAGCCCCTCGACAAGCGGAATACCCACTGCAACAAGCGGGGCAAATGGCATAAGAGCGGTTCCGAGCAATCCAGCTGCCATAGCGCCGCTCAATCCTGCTCCGGCTATGCCTCCAATGCCTTGCATAAAATTCCCTTGAGCAAGGCTATAAGCCCCATAAACTCCAACCCCTATTGCTGGCAGGTATGGGGAGAGGGATTTAAGAAAACCGGCCATTACGGAGGGTGTAATTGATTTTATGGCCTGATCCGCGCCAGTAATGGCTTGTGCTCCAACCCCTGGAATCATCTGAGCCATCTGTCCTGCAAAGGATGGGGAGATTTGAGCGGCTATATTTATAATGAATTTCTGCGTTGCTATGGCTGCAAACATATCTATTGCAGATTTGACCATTGCAAGGAATGTTTGCTTTGCAATATCGAGGAGGGAATGCAACTTACCCGTAACCACATCAAAGAGCAGTGTAGAGAAATTCTGAGACATTGTAGAGAGAACATTCCCCCAGAACGTAGCTATTGCTTGAGTATCGCTCTTAACGGAATCGGCAAACTCAAGGAAAGAGCCTTTCATCCTTTCGAAAAAGTCATCTGAATTTTTTAATTGCAGAATATAGCCCTGTCTTTGAATATCGGCCATCTTAATTTGCGTCTGCTGCCATGCTTGCTCAGTAAGAGCAATAGCGCGCGGATCAATGAATGGCCTGTCGCCGGTTCCTCCAAATGCTTTTTGTATATCGTCTTTAGTCTTTTCAAACTCGGCTTGCAGTTTTCGGAGCTGGGATTCTATGACACTGGAGATATCCGATTGCGATATGCGCCTTCCGGTTCCTTCATAAGCCTTTGCAAGATCATCAAATGAGAGAGCAAGAGAAGAGACAATGGACTGCTGTTTTTCTAGGTTAGCCGTAACAGCTTCATCGGCTTTTCTCATATTCTCCGATGCTCGTATGAGCGCATCATGGCTTTGTTGCAGCTCATCAAGCCTAATCTTTAGCGCTGTTATGGTAGCTATGCGGTTTTTGTCCACACCTTGAGCGGCAAGCTGCTCAGCTTCCCAAAGAGCAATTTCTTTCTTGGACATGCCGAATGTCTCAACCTGCTCTTTGAGCTTCTTTATTTCATCATCGAGTTGTTTATTGAGCTGTGCGACTTGGGCTGATGCCCTTTCGGCATACTTCCCTGGCTCTCCAACCGCAGGAGCATTGACTTTTATATCCTTTAGCCTATCCCTAACCTCATTAAATATCTCTATTACGCGGTCATATATCTTTGTGGAGCCAAATTCGGTAGTAAGATTATTCCAGGCAGATTTAAGATCATCGAGAGCAGGAGCAAGTTCGTCTCTGCCTGACTTTGCTATGTCCATCATAAATTTAGAGGCTTTATCCAGTGAATCTCCCGATCCCTTTGCGGCCAGCCCAACTGCTTCAAGCCCCTTGCTTAAATAACCAAGTCCAGTGAGGAGAACACTTACCGTAAACCCTACCGATGCTTTTATGGTATCAAATGCAACTACTATTGCCCGCCATACAACCTCGACAGTATCTTTAAGGAGAAGAAAACTCTGAATAACTACACTTATTCCCAATGCAATATCTTCGGCAATATCAATAATTCTCAAATTAAATTCCATAGTCTTTGCCATGCCCTCGCGCTCTTTATCTAGCGCCTCAGTCCATGACGTAAAGTGTGATATAACAACTTCAATAGCAGCATTTATGGCCGGGGTGGCAGTGATAAATCTCCCCACCGCTTCTTCTAAATCGCTAAAGGCATGCTCCGCACGGAGCATTCTGCCGGGGAATGTAGTTGCCATATACTCAGCAAGTCCCTGATATTTCTTATTGAGCAAATCAAGAACAAGCGTAGCTTTTTGCTGGATGGTCATATTGTCAATCTGGGCTTGAGACATGGAGCGAAGCTGAGGGAGCCACCTGCCTATCATCATAAAATTCCCCTCTATTGCGGAACCTACAAGACGCGCGGCTGATGATAGATCGAGAGAATTGGCGGCTGCAAATCCCATAACAGCAGGAAGGGCTTGAAGGGATTTTTGATAGTTCTGAGTGGTGAATGTAAGCCGGGCAAGCGCCTCTCTTGCCTCTTCATCTGTAAAAGTGGTTGTGGCTTGCAATTGCTTAAAGTAAGGTTCGAGATGGTCCCTTACTTTATCGTAAGATGTACCGGCATTGGCAAGAGCAACTGTAAGGCGGGCAATGGATGTCTCTTCCTCTCCAGCAGCGCTTGTGAGTTTATATAAAAGCGCGGTGACTGATCCAACGCCGAGTAAACCTAATATGGCTCCCTTAAGGCTAAATATATGGTCGGTGAATGATTTTATTTTAGGTTGAGCGGAATCGGCGGCTTTCTTTATATTATCAATAAAACCGGCTGTACGCTCAAGGGCATCTGTAGATGGACGAGTGGCTCCGCTAAGATCGGTAAGCTTCTTTGCCAGATTTTCAAGTGCAGAAACAGCCTGATTGACCTCAGCTTGCACATCAATTTGAATCGTATCATTGGGACCCGCTCCGGTTGGCATTATTCATTGTCTCCGCGCTGCTCTTCATCAATCTTTGATTTCTCCGAACTATATAGAGCTATGGCATCGAGCAATCTCTTATCCGTGTTCATATACTCGGTCATAGTAAAATGCACTATGCCGCCTGTGATAAGATTAAATAGGTTCCATGCCTTTCGTTCAAAATACCCTATTCGTCTTATATGCCACACGGGGCATAACTGCGATTCCCAATTGCCGAGCCTATAGAAAGTATCACGCGACTCTACTTTTCCCCGGCAGTTCCGCTCCCGTTCAAGACCCTGTCGCCTGCACTCTGTGCAGTCCCACTTTGAGTAGGGGCTTCCTGAGAACCGGATAAAAAACGCATATTGTCCGCCTCGGGACCAGAGAAATAGTAGTTCTGCGCTATTTTTATTACAATGCGTGTTATCTCGCCGAATGAAAGCCCATTGAGCAAATCCTCTCTTGTAAGATCAGGGTTTTGCATAAGAATAATCTCAAGAATCATATCTCGGTATTTGCGCGGCTGGTCCTTTACAAAGCCAAATACCTCATTAAGAGAATTTACCGGCTGTCCAAATGTTTGCTCGGCAAGCTCTATTATTCGATCCTCTTGAGAAAGAGTCATGTGTCCTATGCGTCCTTTCTTTGGCGATATTCCTACGCCGGGAAGCTCTACATTAAACTCAAACTCCTTTCCATTATCTGACCATCGGATATTGCTTTCTGCCATAGAAACTCCTTTTTAAAACAGACTAAGACACACTTCATTATCTCCGTTTGTATCTTTCTGATACGCGCGGGCGGTCATCTGATATTTCTTTTGCCGTCCTGTAATAGGCTCAGTAAGAGCGGTAGCCTTGAGATTTGGGAAATACCACGCAAAGCAACGGATTGAGCCATCATCCATAGTTCTTGATCCATAAATGAGCATCTTTCTTGATTGTGCAGTCCTAAATTTTGCTCTCTCAGCGGCATTATTGTATTGAAAATTTAGAGCTACTGTGATTTGCCGCACATTTTCATAATGCCCGGAAACGCCAGTTGCGGCTTCAATCCCCTCTTTCTCTCCCAACTGGTTTGAGTATGTTACGGTAACCGATGCGTTCCATGTTTTGTATTCATCATCTATGAGCACACGCGCTCCTTTCATAACAAAAGATTTTCCAAGAGAAGGAGGCGAATATGTATCAACAAAACTATCTTGCTCATTTTCATAAGTGCCGCTTACTGTAAATTTTGGCACAAGAGGATTATTAGGGGTCATCTCGAATACCCCTTGAGAGATACGGCACGCTGGATATGAGAAGAGAATCTGGTCATCGGCTTCAAGCCTTTGTATGCAACCGGTAGGGAGTCCGGTTTTCGGGGTATAGTGCCTTGCAGCTCCAATGCTCGTGGAATTTAGAGTAGCAGTAGCGGGAAGAGGGGGGAATATCCCTATCTCATCCGGCGTCGCAGTTGTGTTAAGGGATGTAACAGCAACTGGATAGTCATAGTTCACAGAATCCAGGGTAATCTTGAGCAGTATAATGTCATTGACCTTGAGATTAGGGTCTATTGCGTCAACCTGAATGGTATTTACATCTTTTATTGCAGCATTGGTCATAGCGGCGGTGGTATGTTTTGAGCCAAAAAGCAGCTCAAGCATTGTATCGCAATCATTTGGTCCGCCAATTGTCGTTGGAGCCTCAAAATATAGAGGCAATTCGCCAGCCACCACCTCTTTACCAATCTCTGTGTCATAAGCAGAGAGAGTGTCGCGGATTGGATCAATTTCAATAAGAGTAGGAGTATCTGTTATTGCCGCACCGCTCTGTATCTTAAAGGGCTGCCAGCCAGTATCGTTAAAATCTGGTATTACCCCTTCTGTGGTCTCTTTTATAACCCTCCACCTGCCCTTTTCAATGCTTCCTAATCCTGGCGTAATTGGAATGAATCCCATTTTTTATACCTCCATAGATTTTATTCTTGTAGAAGCACTCGAAATATAAGCGTGCATGCCGCACTGTATACAGCCATCTGGTCTGTAACCCGATAAGCTGGGTCAATTGTGCCGGGCATTACAACATCAACTAATCCGGCAAGCTGCCTATCGCTAGATAGAAGCTCATATACGCGGTCTCTAATAGACTCAGCTTTTTTCTGTCCAGCTTCTGGATCAAGGTCATTTACCATTGCCGCAAACGTGAATGGAATATCGTGGTCTTCTAAGTCTCTATCGCTTGTAGGGGTATAAGGCTCCGGTATAATCCATATAAGAGAGTCGCCAGTGGATGCGAGTTTTTCTATAAGCACATGATCTCCGTAATTTATCCCTTTCGTTACATCATAGAGCTTATGGCCATTCTCAGAGCCTATTTGGGCGCTAAGAATGTCAGAGATTTTACTAACAATACTTGAGCGTTTAGAGTCTAATTGCATCGCTATTTTATCGTTTTTAATGTTCCTATGTTATTTGTAGACGCATAATCAGTGCCATTTACTCCAGTATCGGCATCGAGCTTTGCGTGCGTGGCATTGACCTTTGTTTTTATTGTATTGAGATCATCTGCTATATCTTCAAGAATTTGATAAACCTTATCGAGTTTTGATGCACCCTTGCCTATATTTTTTGGAATCTTCATTTTACTTAGCCTCCTGGTTTAATAGCTTCTTGCTTTAGAACCTCTTTAGCTATATAAGGGAATTGTGCCTTAGCCTTTCTCATCGCTCTTTGCACAAATGGATTTGGCTTTACCGCTTTTGAGCGCATACAAAAAATCTCACGCCCTTCTATGTAGAAATGAAGAGCTCGCGCTCGTACTGGAACCACAACGCCCCTTCCAGAGAGCACTATCAGGAGATACCTTTTTGGATTCATCACGCGCCATGCGAACTCACTAAGCCGAACTAAATCCCATGCCCTTGCAGCGGCTCCCGTAAGTACGGGAGTTTCCCCTACCAAGCTATGCCAAATCTCTACTGCAAACCTTCTTACAATCTCCGCAGTAGCATGAGGCAGAGCGCGTGTTACGCGGAAAGCCAGCTGAGTTAAATTGCCAGAGATTGAAATGCGTAGAGCGGCCATTATGAAGCCTCCGAGCTCAGAAATACATTTACTGTTGAGCGCTGATATGGGCGGAGCTCCGCGCTTAGTTCCTTTGTTACATCGGATGTATTGAGCACGCGCATAATAAAATCATCAATTCTTATTACGGGAGATAACCGCATCTGCATTGCCGTTGCTACAAGCTTTGCTACGGTTCTTAAACAAACATCCTTTATCCCCTTATAGCGCGCATCTGTATCGCTTACGGAACCATTTTTTAGCCTTGCATCAATTGCAGAGGAAATATTATCTGCCCAAGCGGATAATATAGCGCTGAGTTTTTCAGACGCTGTTTGAGCATCTGGGCCAGGCGGGTCATCTGCAAGGGAAAAATTCGCCGGGCGAATTCCAGTAAGCTGCAAAATCTCATCTGGTGTGCAGTAAGCCATTATTTTTTCTTCCCTTGCGCAGAGTGTTTTTTAGCAACGGAGAGGTCGGATTGTTCATCTTGGGCAACTAGCGCTACTTGAAGCCATTTTACCGCCTTTACCGCGCGCCACTGTTTCTCTGTAAGCTCTACAACTGTTTGCACATGCGGTTTAAACCATATACCAAACCTCTCAACAACCCGCTCTCCGGTATTTACAACCGTATACTGAGCCATCTTTGCCATTCTATGCGCCTCCTGTCATGGATTATGGTCCGGTATATCCCTTAGCGTGGCATGCGCCGTTTTCATCTTCGTAGTTGCACCCATAAGAGAGTGTGAATACAAAAATCGTTGTCCTCTGGCGCGGCAGTCTATAGGGTTCCATCCTGATTTTTCTCTGAATGCCGTAGACGGTGTTGACCGGGTAGACGAGCAAACATTCGCCATCCGGCATATTGGCAAGAGGCACTACCGGGATACCCTTAAACGATAACTGTTGAAAGCCGGTAAGCATTTGATCACCAAGAATCGTTCCTCTATCTCCAAGCACATTTCTATAGTCATCCTCTATGTTCCATGAGCAGTAGAACCGCCACGCATTCCGATTTTTGAGGTATTTTCTCGGCACTGCATTGAGCATCTTATTGAACATATCGCGCACATCGGTAGGGTCAAAGTCCGGGGGACTTGCTCCGCCGTCAAGCTGGTTTGCCGCAAGCTTTAGCCATCCATCAAAATCGCCAAGGTCGGCATCGGAACCGGCAAGCGTTGTATCAGACTTGAGCAATCCCTCTTCCATATCAAGACCCACCTGAGCGCCTGCAAGGTCAAGCACAGTATTTTCAAGGTTTCCACGCTCTATATTGTTCTCAAGAGCGGTATCTGTAATCTCCGCTTCTGCTATGCGTTCAAATACCTTGATTGAATTTGTTGCCACTGTTGGAGCCGATATGGATGATGGGGCTGTATTCTCAGTGGCTTTATGGAGAATCCTTGAGCCGAACCCTATGCGGTCTATATCGTATTGATTAGCCGTCATAGGGATCATACGCGCCTCATCCATTAGCACGGTAGAATCCATAATGGCTTGAATAAACCGCGCCGCTTTCTCAGGCTGGAGTATAGCGGCTCCCAGCGCTGATAAATCCAACTGCTTTTGAGCCAGAACGGACAATGCCCGCTCTAATTGTACCTCTAGTGGTGTTAAAGGCATTTGTTTTGCACCTCCGTTAGATTTTCTCTCTTGAATTCGACTGCTTATGCTCTTCTTTTATTCGAACACCATATTGATTGCGGCCCTTGAGTATAAACCCATCTTCATCCCCTTTTTTCTCAACATAGTGGCCGTCCTGCCCTTCTAAACGCTTTGAGGCGGTTTTTCTCTCCTTCAAATCATTAAGAAGAACTTGCATATCTTCCGTGAGCTTCTTTACGGCAGCCTGTATTTCCTCATCTGTTTTCTCTTCGGCTTTCTTAGCGATATCTACATTGACATGGTTTGCCGTTTTTATCTCTTCAATGGACTTAGAGACTGCCGTAAGAGTTTCGGAGATAGGCTTTATTTGCTCCTGCACTATCGCCACCACTTCATCTTTGGTCATGGTATCTAGCACCTCCTCTTGTGTGGATTTATTTACAAACTTTGATTGGCTCTTTTGATTTGCTCCCTTGACTCTTTCTAACCGCGCGGTGTTTTTAAGGTCCGTTATATGGGCCATGGCTGTAGCCATTGAATCATGCGCCCTCTCAATCTTATCCAGTGTAGCATTGGAGATAGTGCGCGATGCCTTCTGAGCTATTGCTGAGGGCGCAAATGCCTTTGAGAGCTTAGAGAGAATTTCCTTCCATGCAGAGGGCTTAGATTTTTCCGATACCTGCGCGGGAGTCTCAACTGGTGCGGTGATTGTTTCAAGGTCTACAGGCTGCGGATCGCCATTTAGGGTTACGGTTTTATTTTGCGGATCATAGGAATAGCCAATTTGATATGTACCGGAATCTTCCCCTGTAGCATAGGAGTAGACAGAAAATACCACGCTCTCAGGAAGCGTATATATAATCTGCAATGACCAATCCTGAGAGGTCAACTCAATGCCCAGAGAATTTTGCATGGAATTCTCGATTAATGACTCAAGGGCATCTTTAAGTAGATAAGAGATGTGCTGAAATGAGCCAGCCATATAGCCATCGGCGCGTTTGACGACAAGGAATTTCGATATGTGGAAGGAGGGCTTATCCACAAGGGAGACGAATGGAACAAGCCACTCTCCTTCCGGGTCTATCGCTTCGAGGTCACGCAGAGTCACGCGCTTTGTTGCTGTAAGTTCCTCAAGCGATTTCTCAGCCATTTGCGCAAGCATTGATTTAGGCACAGCGCATATAGAAAAACCAGTGAGCTTTCCATCAAGCACATCCTGCCAATCTTTATCATTATCAACGCGCGATGCCATAAACCATGTCATGGGCGGATATGTGTATGTCATATCGCCTATGGCAAAGGATTTTGTAGAGCGCTCAATCCATGACTCTACAGGAACGCCAGATTTCTTTAGCGAGTGCATCGTATCTACGCCCCTATAGTGTTCCATATAGGCATGTGCCACTTTCTCCACTCTTTCCGGCGTTACAACATCCTGGTCGCCGTCCGGGATACCGGGATATAGCACTGCGCCAATTACAAGCCTCTTTGCTGTGTCTTTATGGACTATTTGAGCTGACAAGGAGATATCTTCTGATGTGCCCTGAATTCCTCCCTCTAGACACTTAAAGTCTAAAGACTTATTTCCTAAAGCCTTATTGCCAGATTCAAGGATTTTCTCTAATTGTGCCTTAGCCTTTGCAAGCACATCGGCAGGCAGATCGGGAGGATTCCCACGCGCCCCTCCAATTGCTGCAAGCGCCGCGCGAACCCCAGCAAGGTTTATATCGCCGTTTGGCTCCTTGTAATTTAATTTGAGATCAGATTTTACTATGTCCTCTTTTTTGCCATCGGCATTAGAGAGCGCCCATGCAGCTACGGCATCAGGCACTGCATTATAGAGTTGTTCAAGCGTATATCTTGCCTTATCCCCATTCCAGGGCTTATCTACATATTTTTTAAGAGCCATAGCCTCTGCAATTACAGCATCGGCAAGAGCAATGTCGCTTAGAGTTAAAGAAAGAGAGTTCAGTTCTTTTTTAGATTGAGCAGGCCACTGGCCAGTGAGGTTGTGATGAATATAGGCACAAAGACCTTCCGGGGACTGCGCGCCTTTTTTTTGCATCTCATCTACGCATTCTTGAAATGAACTCCATTTTCCAAAAGGCATTGTTACCTCCGTGAAAGTTGCTAAAAATAAAAAGCCCGATTGCACTCGCCGCTGAGCGAATACAATCGGGCTTCTGGAACTCAGACTAACCCTTTAGCTTAAATTTTTACTTAATACTTCTGCCCATAAAAACGATAATAGAATAAGAATTAAACGTTGTCAATACGGTCATCCATGAGAGTATATAGGAGTGACTACTCCCCATGCCTGAAGGCAGGGGCTTCTGTGCCAGTGTCAAACACCAACGGCTAAAGCCGCTGGCTTGTCGGTCGAGCCAACATCAGGGGATTTTGACAAAGCCCCAACCAGTAAGGCATGACCCCTACTGGAAATATTAAAGGTTGCTGAATAATCCGCATTATTTCGGTAACCACAGGAGCAAAAGAAAGAATGTCTGATACGAGAACCCAAACTACCACACCTGGAACAGGTTTTAGAGGTATAAGCAGGGTCTATAAAAATTACGGGGATTCCTTTCTCAAGAGCCTTATAAGCGATAAAGGTTTGAAGCTGACTGAAACTCCAACTGTGCTGAATCAATCTCTGCTTTCTAGCTACTCTCATACGCTTTCTTATATGAGTCAAATTCTCAAAAACAATTACATCACCTTCCTTACAAGACTCTACGATTCTCTTACTAATCCGATGATTCAAATCAGCCATCCATCTTTGCTCACGCCCACTAAGCCATTTCAATCGTCTCAAAGACGACTTTGTGCCTTTACGTTGCAAAGATTGACGGAGTTTAGCAAAGTGCTTTCTTATATGTATAGCCTTCTTGCCAGAAAACCTGAGTCCATTAGAAGTAGTAGCAATATTGTTGATGCCCAAATCCACCCCTACAGAATTACCACCGAAAGGGGTGGGGACTTCCTTCTCAAGAACAAAGTTGATATAAAAGGCCTTCTTTCTTTTATTATAGATAAGAGTAGCAGATTTAGGCTTTTGTCCTTTAAGCAACCCACGCTGATAATTCCCGATAGAGAGCTTGAGCTTGAGTCTACCGCCAATAGTTGCAAGAGAGATTCTTTCTTTAGCTTCAATACTGAAAAGGTCTTTATCAAGTTCAATAGAACCACCTTTAAAGGATTTAGGTTTGCGTTGCCTTTTAGTGGTAACCCTGGCAATAGCACGAATTATGTAATTGCTGGTCAGTTGGTATTTCTCTTTAAGAGAATAATAACAAGCATGATGCAGTTTATATGTATTCCAGATTTTGTTCTCTCTAGCAATCTCAAGAGCATCATTACAAGCTTGAGTGAATCGAGAGATAGTTTCAAGAATAGATTGCCTCTCTTGCTGGTTCACTTCAAGCTTGCATTTAACTGTTTTTACGAGCCTCACAATATTAAAAATACCATAATACAAGGAGAAAAGCAAGGACACGCAATTCCCCATACGGCTAAAGCCATACGTCCCCTTGCGTGATTTTCTTATGGGATTTTCTACATACTTGACCATTTCTTCTTTAGGTAATCCTTCATACAGCTTACTTGTGTAAAAAGGAGTAGAGTCGTGCCCTATTCTCCCTGGAGACCCAAAAGAGCTAGTTTTTGTGCCTACTCTCTTATACTTACTGCTCATATTCGCCTCTTAAAAGTTTAAGGAACACTTCTGCTTTCTTTTCATAAGAGGATTCTTTATCTGCCCTTTCTATTATCTTGCCTAATTCCCCCTTGCTTTTCATTCCTGAAAAAAATTCCTGCTCTTCTAAAAGCAATCTCATTAATTCTGTTTTAAGTTCATCGTAAGAATCAATTCTCATATCCCCATAGCTAAAGCGAGGGGACTTACGGCACGTTTCGTTAACCACACGGACAGCATTTTGTTTACTTCCCGTGTTTGTATCCCGACTCTTCAACTGTAATAATGCCTTCAGAAAAATTAGATATCCCAAGCTGAAATGTAGGATGAATTTTTACAAATCTGGGGTGTCCTCCCTGATAGCTTACCTCGATTATGCCATGAAATTTCTTCTCTCTTAATGCACGGTCAAGAGCAAAAAGCGAACATGAGCTAGGGGAATGCTTCTCTTCTGACAATCGTTTCCTCACTCATAAAATGGGTATGGCAATTCTTCCTCGCTATAATAATCTTCTAAGTGGCAGCGACATCGAATCCATGACTCAATTGGACCTGATTTATCTCCAGGATACATAAGCCCATTTGTAAATGGACGGTCGAGAGCCACAATTTGTCCGTGCATCACAATGTGCTCATCTCTTACACGCTCATCTTCCATGCTTACCCATTTTTTATATCGAACTCCATAATCGCGGTATGTAGTCTGTCTTGTATAGTTCGCATAAGAGGTGAGCTCAGTTTCAGCAATTTGAGCAATTTCATTGTCCAGGACTTGAGAGAATTCCTCTTTGATATTGTCCTCAACTTCGAGTGAAGAAAGCTCATCGGCATAGGATTGACGGATGTTGTCCAGAATCGTATCAGTAACGCGTGTAATTACAATATCGGATGCGGCAAGAGCATTGTTCTCTAAGGCAGTGAGCGCTTCTTTCGATAGTTCTGTAAAATCAACGCCTAGAGTTTGCACCACTTCCCGGCGTACAGAATCGGCAAGGGTTATACCCGCTTCGGTAAGTATTGCCTCGTATTTCGCTTGAGCATCGGACATTACGGATTTAATAATCGAGTTCCTTGTTCTTCCATCAATATTTGCAATATCGCCTGCTCCGACTTCTTTAAGACGTCTGAGCAATTGAAACCGTGCAGACCGAAATACAGAGGAAAGCTGCCGTTCGAGCAATGGCAGAGCGGCTTCAATCAGGGGATCGGAAGACTGCTTGAGGGCACGCATACAGCCGCTTGCTATGAGCATTCGAGCAATTTCTATATCCATTTCTAATACGCTCGCTTTAGCGCCAAAGGGTTCCTTCACAGTCCCCTCCATGAAAACTTGCTTGAATCTTTATCCTTTCCATTACTTTTTCCACTTATTTCTTTTCTTTCATCAACCATCTTAGTTGCAATTGCAACCAGTTTTGCATGGAGGTCTTTTACCGCGCGAAGTATATTAGTTTGCTCTTGAGCGGGAACAGGAAGAGCAGTTCTAGGTGCATTGGCTGCATCTATTGGCACGCCGTTTATATAGTATTTATCCATGTTTGGATTATCTTCTACTTTTTTAAGCCCATGTCTCAGGCGCACTTCATTAGGAGAGAGGGCAGCCATCTTCTCAAGCCTCTCCGATATGCTCACATCATGGTCCTCATCGGTTGTATCAATTTCGAGGAATTTAAACTGCCAGTCAGTGACCTTAAATACTGGGAGTATAAATTGATTAAATATCCATTCCAATTTCGCCTGCCTTGGATTTATGATTGATGACTTGTAAATCTCTGTCATCTCTACAGCAGTAGTACCTGAAAGAGAACCTACTGCCGCTACTCCAACGCGGTATGGAGGCACACCATGCGCGGCAAGTATTTCATCTCGATTATCGGTACGGTAAAGACGGAAAGAAGCGTCTTTAATCTCTACTGCCAGAGGCTCGGCAGTGATTTTTATATCCTGAGCATTTGGGTCCGATGGGTCCTTTTTAGCCGTGAGTATAAGAGAGGCATGACGCTTTTTTTTCAAGTCTGATTGAAAATAGGTTTGAATTTGAGCTTGAAGGGTATCGTCAAGATCAACTCCTTCAAAGAGAAAAATATATTCCGGCACTCCATGGTTTTCAAAAAATTGCAGATTATATTCCTGCCTGTTTATATCTCCTAGCAAAGCACCCAGAGCTGGAGTTATATCCGATGAGCCGTAGTAATCCGAGCGTGGAGAGTAGTTGAGCAAGTGCAGTATTTCATGGCCGCGCGCTTCCGGGGCAAGATTACCTTTTGGGTAGTAATCCCCGGTATTCATATCAATATCCCGTTCCTCTCCAAAGGGCTTAAACCACCTCACACGCGCCGCGCGCTTTTGAGCGTATCTGGTTTTATCCTTCGAGCGGCGCATTGTATGGCCAGGGATATGAGCCAGTCCAAGTATTTCTTCATCAACGCTGTCGCGTATAATCTCGATGTATCCGTTACCCAGACCTTCCGTGTCAATAAGGGCGCGCTCCATAATTTCAAGAAATGACATCTCTTTTGATGGATGCTCTAAAAGATTCTTTATGCCAGAGAGTTGCAGATCATTTGCTGTATCATTTGTAATGCCATCTTTGGGTATAAATTTCCATCCCAGCCCAGCAGTATCTTGAGCCTTTACTTTGCAGCATCGGAAATGATAAGTATTCATCTCCATAAGCATTGCCAAAAGCTCAAGTGGGTAGAGAGGTTCAACAAGGCCGAGCGCATCATAAGAATCTGTAAATGTATCAGGAGGCAGTTGCTTTGAGAGCTCTCCAGAGGCTTGTTTAACGGCATAGAGATCAAGCGTAGACTGCGAAATTATCTGTCCATTAGTGAGCATATAGTAAATATTTGCGACTGACATGCCTTATCTCTCCTTACTCTTTTTTTAGAATCGTGATAGTATTATTGCATTTATTATGCACAAGCGTAAAAGAGCCATCCCTTTTGAGAGCAACAAGATTTGCGGCGCTAAGGATGATTCCATTTCCACAGTAGAGGCATAAGAAATTGGCCCACGTTGGAGTCAGATCAATAAGAGCGCTAGGCGGATAATTCAACCACGAGGCCGGGAAAGTATGATCTGCCTTGTATTTCAAGATTTTTGCCTCAATAATTGGGTCAGTAAGCTCAAGAGCCATTGGACGCCTCCAATTAAACGCTTGCTACTCCTATGCGTGCCCCCCTAGAAGAGGGCCAATATTTCCCGTAGTTTAAGAACATGCTCAAAATATCTACATCTTCATCATGTGCAGCATTGGGGAATCCAGATACAGAGTCGAGAAAATCAGAAAGCCACGGAGCATCTTCTGGAAGATAACAATTGCCTGCTTCGATAATTGGAGTAACCATAGTGGCTCTGCTTACTTTATCGGTTGTAGGGGTAATGGGGATAATGGGCATGGTAGTGCCGCGTCTGAGTTCTGGTATCAGGTCCTGGCCACTTGATTTATCTTCAATAAGAATTGCAACTGGATTGAATTTATTATACAGAGCAATTGTCTGGCGCTTGAGTTCCGGGAATTCCACACGCTCAACCCATCTATGAACGAGATAATAGCCGTTGTTGGTTACCATCCATACATGAAAGCCAGAGGGGTCATTTATGGTTTTTCGTTTATGTGCAGTATCGCCAATAAGAAAAAGCCCCTTATGCTCCATCGGCAATGTTTTATAATATCTCCACCATTCCCGCTTAATTATCTCGCCTGCCGTAACATCAACAAAATCCGCAAATATCTCCTGACGGCGGATAGAATGGGGAGTTTCTTTTACAAGAGCATCTATTTCTTCGCGATCCAGATAGGGATTATCATAAGAAGAAAATTTAAAAGACTGCCAGTGCGGCACTCCGCTTAAACCCTTTTTGTAAAGTTCATAGAAGATATGAGGCTCGGTTGTGTGTTTGCGCAATATGCCTTTCGGAGTTCCTCCTATAAGCATAGGGGAGTTGTAATCGAGAATCATTGGCTGTATAGCGTTGTACCACAAGTAGGGGTCGTTTAAAATTATTCCAGCTTCATTGAGAATTATGAGTGAATATCCGAAGCCTTCGATGTTTTCTGGATGCTCAGCAGAACGAAAATCACATACAGAATTTCCAACTCGGATTAATTGCGCTTGCTTCTCCCACTTCCATAAATAGGGGTTAAGATCAAATAAAAGAGGGAGAAAATATCTCTCTATGTACCGATTGATGTTTAAGTGTATGGTATCTACCCAGAGTATTGGACTGATGCCGTCTATCATACACTCGATAGCATAATTGGCAAAACCCTTTGTGAGACCGAAGCGCCGGCCCTTTGCTATGACCTTAAATCGAGCGTCACTGCCAAAGAAAATCTTATTCTGATTCCGATGGTAATTGACGCGTATTCGATTGTGTTTCGTCTGTAATAGTACGCTCAACTATGATCCTCAACGGCCCTCCGTCTGGTCCGGTTATTTCCTGCCTTTCTGTATATCCCCTGTGCTTGCCGATACGCGCCAGGAACCAGCGCGCTGTGTCAATATCACCATCCGCAATAGCCTTTACAATCACAGACTCGGCCATATCTGTGACGGCTTCGCGGGCCTCTTCTTGAACTTTTTTTAAATCTGAATGGTTCTGAATGCGCTCCCATAAACTCTCACGAGCAATACCCAATTTCTGCGCAGCTTGACTGATAATACCGCCGCTTTTACGCAGGGCTTGTTTAATTTGGGCCTTCGTAACTTTATGGCCCGGATTATTGCATTTTGGTGAGGAATCGTCAGGAGTCATTCTATTGAAAACGCCTCCACCATTTTTTTTGCATTTCCTTTTTTTGCAAGTTTTTAAGAGAATTGCTCAGTTCCATAACCCCTCCATACATAACTGTCAATGCGTCTGCCATTTCTTTACTCTTTTCAGATAGTTGTTCCATTGAATTTGTCCATATCTGAACCATCGCATTGAGGGCCTTGTATGTCTGTATAAATTGAAACATTGGTTTTAATTCTACCGCCACTTGCAATACTAATTCGTCTTTTGAGTATTTATGAAATAAAGGCATTTGCCATTCCCTATTGCGTAAAATATCACAGAACCAGATAAACTTCAACCCCGCGCAAGATGCATTTTTAGCTTCTGCGGTTTAAAGTTAGCATTTTTCTCTTTACATCCATGATGAAGCTCCAGTTTGCGGCTATCCCATTTGGAGGCTGGAGCGTCTTTATTTTCAAGAAAATAGATATATTCAGTCCATCCAAGAAACGCTACTTGCTTCTGGCATACAGGGCAGAATTCATATTTCACATAAATCTCTTTAGTCTTGATATTTGCATTATGGAGCCAGTTGTAGTACGCAGGATTTACAAAGAGAAAGCGTTTGAGGGCTCCATAGACCAGACTCGGCGGTATGGAGATAATATGCTTGGTTTTAGAAGAGAAATATTTTTCAGCCTCTGCTTTCATCTCGGAGATAATTGGAAGAGAAAGTTGAGAAGCTGCATAACTCTCGTCAACCTCCGCCGGCTTGCACTCTACCATCTCTGCAATCACCGGTCTGGATGAATTACAAATCAGCCAGTTCCACATCCACTCGACCACATCGTTTATGATGTGAACAAGCGGCGCTGGAAGAGGCTCAAGCTCTTCATAAGAGTTAGTATCAAGGCAGTGTTCTTTCATCGAAAATATGGGTTGGTGTTTGACAGCATCTAATTTTCAAAAAAATCGATTCTTGCCCTATAAGAATGCGTGAGAAGGGCAAATGCCGCTATTTTTTTATAGCAAAATTGCGTTTTTTCTCGAAAAATCCGCAAAATCAGCAAAAAGCCTATGTTACCCCCCTTGTGTGAGTGCATTCGTTGATTCCTGTAAGTCTGGTAAATTCTCGTGGGCATATCTTAGCTGTCCCTCCAGCCTATTATCCAGCGTTACCTCCAAACCACCCTCTTGAGCACGGCAGGCAGTATTTTCTGTGTCTTAATCTCACGTAGCCTTTTGTGATCTCATGATCGTCAACTTTCAGGTATGTATCACCGGGAGCTATCCGGGAGCCGCAGGTAGAACAAAGCTCTGTCTTTGTAGATGAGGCATATTCAATGTCTTTGCCACGCATACGGTTTATGTATTCAAACATGATTTCAACCTCCAGTCATGGTACAATCAAACAACTTTTCCCCTTTGCCCGGTCCTATAGTGATCACGAGATTTTTATATTTATCAAAATAACGCTCTCTTAAAAGCGCCTTAGGAATCAGCCAATCCATCGGGGCAAAGGTATGGCCGTCAGGAGTAGGAACGCGGCGAATGGTTAGGTGCAACCCAAGCATACTAACCCCATTCCACGCAATGACATCGTATTCGTGCGTCTCGTCATTGGATGTTAATTTGAGTCTTTTAGGCGCGCCGGGAATATAAGCCAATCTTCACTCTCCAAAAGTAAATTCTTCGTAACACCGCTTCATCTTTTGCCAGGACCAGTTCCACTCTCCAGAATTGGGAGGGACCTGGCAGAGTTCCTCAATGCCGCTTACACCAAAACAGGCGCGAAACCATACAAGCATCTGGTCAAGATATTTGGGGTCATCACTACCAAATTTGCGCCAGTGGTAGAACGAGCTTTCTTTAAATGGGCACTGAGGGTCGCATATAAAATCTAGAAAATCGCGCGGGTACTCTCTTTTTTCCAAATATGCAATACATTTTTGCCAAAATGCGTCAAAAGTTTGCTGGAGAACGATTCTTTGTTGAGCCTTTTGTAGAATTGAAAAAAGCGGCTTAAAAGCCCTCAAAAATCGCGCAATCGTGCGGTCTTTCAAGTTGTGAGGGAAATATTCACGCTCGGCAACTGAAATATAATCCGCATAAGGGTCTAAAACCTGATAAGTTTTAAAGAGCTGGCTTAGCAGCTCTTTTGGATTTTCTATCCCTTGCTCCTCGCGCAAGTAACGAATAGCCTCAAGCTCATAGGCTCTGGTTTTAGTGTTTTCCCTCCGCTTAATCTCAAGCCATTGCTTCTCAATAGCATTATCAAAGTCGTTTTGTCCTAATTCAACGAGTTTAATTTTTGACGGCAAGTTCTTTTGATTGTCCATGGCCTATCTCCTTTTTGATTGATTGGCTCTCTAAGTACCGAGCCAAAATTTTTTCTTTATTAGCGAAAAAATGCCTCATAGTAGGAGCGTCAACATTCCAGTAAACGCCCTGTTTCACGCCGCTTGCAAAGAATTTAAAAAGTTTTTTCATAGTTTCGTAGATATAATCATCTCCCTTAAAACTGTATGAGCTTGAAAGCCATGCCCAGAACTTTTTCGAGTGCTTAAAATCTTCCGTCTCCGGCTGAGCTCTGCCATTTTTGCTCTCCTTAAAGGGCTTAAATCCCATTACCTCGGTAAATAATTCGGGCATAGGTTCTAAAAGAAATCTCTGCCAATACTCAATTTGTTTAGAACTTGAGAGCGAACCGTTTTCAAGGTTCGCCTCTATCTCCGAAGGAGATATTCTTTTAAGTCTTTTATCTCTTCTCCTCTCCTCTCCTCTCCTCGTAGGGTCGGGGGATATATCGGGGGATATATCGGGGGATGGATCGGGGGATATATCATCTGGAGGGTCATTCCAGATGTAATGCTGAACCGGATCGGAGGCTTTCTGTTTTGGATGCCATTCAATCCAATCTGGTAAAGGGATGATTGGCGGAGATGGATAATGCTTCCTTTGGTGCTTATTCAGATTCTTTAGATACCCGTAAGTTTTATTCCCTTTTGTGTATGGAATTATCTTGTGTAATTCAATCAGCTTTGCAATGATTTCTTTTATGCGGTTAATTGAAAATGCACTTCGGACCATGCCCATCTGGCACTGAATCCATTGAGCATTTAGAAGAAAACATCCTGAATCCTCAGCCAGGCTCCACAGTCGAGCGTATAGAAAAAGTCCATCCACGCCTAGGACCGCAAGTTCATCGTCAAAACATAAACCATCCATATCAATCATCCTTTTATTGCCCATGACCTTTTTCCTTGTTTGATATATAAATTTTGTAGGAGTTTTGAAATAGCTGTGATTTTGGAAAGTAAGATTGGAGCTTGCACGCAAGTGCAAGAATTGACAGCACCCATTTACCCCCTCTTTTAAAATGGCATACTTCACACATCATTAAACACCCGTCAGGCCACCCACCTCTCAGACTGCGTAATCTACTTCACCCCTTCTACAGATTTTTTGCTACAGAGTTTACGATATACCTCTGGCCAGGCATCCCGTAAAGCTTCCAAAATATCGGGATACTGATTTGCCACTCTAGATGCCTCAGTCCAACAAAAATTGGGATTGAGGAGCATCTCCTGTGCCAACTCTACAGGCAGAGAAATTTTTAAAGACAGCAGTAAAAATGCTGTCTTTGCGTTCAGCGGCATCCCCCACGAGGCTCGCAAAATATTTTTGTCAAAATGCGCGCCCCACAGATCGGCTTCATAAATGTCGGCTTCATCGAGATTGGCTCCATACAGATTGGCTCCACGAAGATTGGCTCCACGAAGATTGACTCCGCACAGATTGGCTTCGTACAGATTCGCTTCGCATAGATTCGCTTCGCATAGATTCGCTTCACACAGATAAGCTTCTTCAAGATTGACTCCGCGAAGATTGGCTCCGCGAAGATTGGCTTTGCACAGATGGGCTTTATTAGCTTCGACTAAATCTGCAAGGGTCAACTTGTCACTCTCACAAATTACTTCATTTGTTATCCAGTTAGTGATTTTCATCTGCGTTTGAGCGGGGCCCTCTGCCGTTCGGGTAGCAGAAGGCCCCTTATGGAGGATGGCTATAGGTTATTTAAAAACTCAATACACCTATTTACCTCCTTTACAGTAGCGTTAGAAAGTAACTCCTCTTTGTCTCGAAAATTAAATTCAGCGCAAAGCTCGTTCCAATCACCATCCAGCTTCTTGGCTACGAGCCCCTTGAGATAGTTCTTCTGCTTCTCAGTTGCTAATTTATCATTGACATCTTTAGCCTCAGATTCTACATCATCTATCTGTTTGACTTTCCCCTGCGTCTTAGCAAGAGCAATAATCTTTGTCTCTATCTCGACTGGAATGGTCCGAGCTTTCGCATTCCTTGTTGCCTTGGCCGCCCCTTTTTCAAACCAGAATGGATCATTAACGCCTGATTTGTGTTTGATGCACTGTCGCTTATACCCAGAGACAGAGCCAAGGTCAATTTTTCTGATTTGAGCGTCGTAACGGAATTTGCGGATATTGGCGAAAAATAAAATGTAGTCTGGGTCAGTAGGGTCCGGTTGAATGCTAACGATTGGCTCATCATAGATAATCCCCTGCTTCTCAAGCTCCATTAGGGCTTGGTCAACCCCCTTTTTAGATAAACCCCATATATCCTGCCCGTCTTGAATAAAATGGTATACCCACGTAGATACTACGCGGTTCTCAATCTCGGCAAGTATAATGTCATCATCGAGTTTATCGAATAAAGCAAATACATTTTCCTGTTGCTCTTTAACGACTAATTCCTGACTCATCTTCTTGCCCTCCTGTTAACCTTAAATGCAAACTTGAGAATTGATTTTGCGGTAATGTAGAGACAGTTTGGACACCAGAACTCATCAGCATCCTCTTTGAGTTCAGTATCGCAAAAAGGACATTGATTTTGAGCTATGTCCATGTTATCATTGCTCTTGTTACCTTTCGATGGCGTTGAAGCCCCGATAATTTCGATTGTCGGGGCTTCTTGTTTTGTGCTACTCATGATGTATTACCTCCTGTTGTTTTATTTTCTCTACTTCATCAATAATAAGACCTGCAAGCCTTGCAGCCTCTTCGTTCGGGATATGCTGCATAAGGACCTGACGGTCTCCATTCTCGTACACAACCACCAGATTGGAGAAAAAATTAGACAGATGCCCGTGAGCGTATGAAGGCTCTATATTTATCTGCCTAATCTTACAAATCCGCTCATCTGAGAGCGGAACCAATGAATCTTCCATCTATATCACCCCCTTTTTTATGAGATAGCCTCTTAGGCAGAGGATATTGCAAAATCTAAGAATAGGTTTGTTACTTGCATCTATACGCAAATGAGAGGCAAGATGCGGCTCATAATAAAACTCTCCAACATTGCGTGAGCCGCACTCTGCGCATCGTTTGGGAACATACTTGTGCTCAAACGATTTTGGTATCATGACCATTTCTGATACCTCCAATCCTCTTCCTCTTCTTCCCTCTGTCTCGGGATAAGCCCATTAGCGAGGGTAAGCCTCTTGCCCGGCTCCGGGTGGTGCTTGCGTCTTATAGCCACCATGCCGAGCCAGAAGCAGTAAGCCATAAAACAAAGAAAACCCACAATAAGAAACTTCAACATCTCTATCACCTCCCTTTTATGAGAATCACATCTGCTGTTTTATTGGCATTTTGACGGTGTTTGTTAAGCAATGTATGGATGTTTTCATGTGTGACATAGTAGAGTTTGCCGAGTTTCACGCAGTCCATCTTTTTTGCGCGACACCACGCGCGAAGGGTGGATAATTTGAATGGATAAATCTGAGAGGCTTGCTCAAGTGTAAGAATGGGCAACTGCTTGAGGCGGGAAATATCAAAATTAGATTTAGCCATAACTCTCCTCCCTGGCTCCCGAGAGGAGCCCTTGCTCTTCGAGCCTTTTTAGGATTTTTCTGTTTACGGGACCGCTCCTCTTTCCACCCGTGCCGTATTCAAGGAGCTTATAAACCGTATCAGGCTTAAACCCATTAGCCGCAGCCCAACGCCGTACTGTCATATCCCGTTCCCAGATGTTGTGCATTATTTTTTTGCCGTTAAATGTTGACTTTTGGCTCATGTGTATATATAGTTAGTAACATGTAGGATTGAATATGAACTCAATTATAGTACGCAAAAATGTGTCTGTCAAGGGGTTATTTGCAAATTTGCATAAAAGACAGAAGAGGTATGTAGAAAAGAAGAAAGAGGTGACGGTAGATTGGGCTGAAGCTATTTCATCTCTGAGAACCCAGCTCGATCTCACTCAAGAGGATTTTGGCGCTGTAATAGGTAGGTCTCTTAGAAACATACAGGACTGGGAAAAGGGCAATACCGCTCCAAAACCTCACATGGTGCAACTCATAGTTCACACGTTTGGGCTTATTCCAGAATGGGCATTGGGCAGACATGAAGGAGACATATTTATCCCAAGCTCCATTTGGGGAATGAGAGCCAAGCTCATAAAGATTGTAAATGCAAAGGCATCGGAACTAGGCGTTGCACTTACCAGGGCGCAGAGAATGAAAAAAGTGGATGAGTATTTGGAGAAGATTCAAAAAGGAGAAAGTACCATCGAGCAAATAAGCCTGCCGGGTGGAATGGAAAAAAGCGCGTAAAAAAGGGGGGAGAAGTTATGGAAGACAAAGACCGGCCACTTCTCAGGCTTATAAATGGTATAGAGCCAATGGCAAATAAACGCGTGCGCATACGATTTAAGGAATGGCCAGTTCGAATCAATATTCGGAATCTCTATATCACTAATTTCTATGTCTCATTGGATAGCGAGAAAAAGCCTCCCCCAGCTGCATTTAAGAATCGAGATAAAATCAAAAGAGCGGTGCAATCTTAGATGCCAACAGCCCTCTGGATTTTACTTATTATCGTTGCAATAGCTATTATCAAAAAAATATCGGAGCCAAAAAGAATCTGCCCAAATTGTCTCTATGCAGGACATCCCAAACAATACACGCCAGGGAATATTGTCTTTGAGATATTTCTCTGGCTCTTTGTAATTCCGGGACTGCTCTATACAATGATGAGAAGCGTGACCAAGAAAGAAGTGTGTCCTGAGTGCGGGCAAATTGGGATGATTCCCATAAATACTCCACGAGGACAGCAACTCCTTACACAAGTCTCACAGCAGAAAGATATACAACCAAAACGCCTTCCTCGTTCTCAGATATGCCCCGTTTGCGGATATAAGAACTTGCATCCAAGAGATTTTTGTCACAAGTGCCATACGCCATTTACAAATGGGACTCTATAAAAGATTCCTTACGAGCAAGAATGGACAAAAAAGGGCGTACTGGTATGTTCGGTATTCCCAGAGCGGCCGTGAGCATAAAAAGAGCCTTGGACCATGCAATCTAGTATCAAAAAGAATGGCAGAGGCTCAGTGGGAAGAGATAAGGCGCAAGATACAACTCAGCAAACTAGGAATAGAAGAGGTCACAATCCCAACGCTTGAGGAATTCTCAAGGGAATATATAACGTACGTCCGCAATGTGAAAAAGAACCGCGCATGGGAAAGAGACAGAGAATCGCTCAAGCAGCTTCTGAGATTCTTTGCCAGAAAGAAATTAAACGAAATTACACCCGCTGATATTTCTGCGTATCAAACACAAAGACTCAATGAAACCAATCACCTTAAACGATTAAACTCGCCCGCTACAGTCAATCGAGAGCTTACATGCCTCAAGGCACTCTATAACATTGCAAAACAGAAGGAAAAATTCTTTGGCGATAATCCCGTCTCAAGAGTAAAATTTCTGCCAGAGCACAATCAGATGGAGCGCATACTCACAGATGAAGAGGAAAAGAGGCTCATGTCAGTATGCCCACCTTATCTACGGGCAATAATTCAAACCGTGCTCCATACAGGACTAAGACGAAGCGAGGTGGTAAGCCTCAAGTGGGAGAATATAGATTTTGAGAATGGATATATATTTATTGAAAAAGGATTTGTAAAGACAAAGAAGAATAAAAGAGTGCCAATCAACTCAGAGCTTAAAACCATCTTGCTTGAACAAAAGCTCTACTCCGGCCATCAGCCCTATGTATTTCTCCATTCAAGAGGGGAGAAATACACCAATGCAGCCGCGCTCTATCACCGATACAAAAGAGCGTGCCGCGATGCTGGAGTGCCTGATTTACGGTTCCATGATCTGCGTCACACGGCGGCAACGAGAATGATTGAAGCCGGTGTGGCGCTGGCGGATGTAAGTAAAATCCTTGGACACAGTAGCCTCAATATGTCCATGCGCTATTACCACCCCGATGAAGCCCTGCGAGAAGCAGTAGAAAAACTGGCAGAGAGACATAAAACCCCGTCCAAAAACCCTGCCAAAGCTAGCGTAAGCCATACAAATGATTAGTGTGGAAACTGGATTAATCA